>JGI24159J19872_10001020_pt1 | contig 29224 bp, 13 predicted proteins | sample Ectturendosymbi4_FD_19872 | JGI IMG/M metagenome (IMG submission 19872)
GAAAAAACACCAAGGGGGTGAAAATGCTAAAGTACTAATTAATGATTGAGCTGACTTCAGTATCCTTCTATTAGGATACTGAAGTTAACGCAATAGTCGACTCTTAATACACATAGACGACAGTCGACTCTCAATACACATAGTCGACACATAGTCGATGCAAAACACATAGTCGACTCTCACCATATCTTTCAAACCCACACACATTTGCATTAACGCAAATGCGAATATGTGTTCAAAACTCCCTTGTTCAAAGAAATAGTAAGAAATATTATGACTTCCAGCAAGAAATTCACATTTGATTTTTGCTGAAAACTTCTGATTTATTATCTTTTGCACTCATAATAAACAGTGATGAATCGCAAGGTAAAGCACAATTTAACACGCTAAGCATAGGAGAAAATAAGACTGGTTACCGTGCTGAAAACAGATTTTTTCCACAGATGAACTTTTCCAGAAACGTCCACATTTGTTTACATAGATTTTTATATCCTCCTGATAATGTACTGCTACGCAAAGGAATGGCAGTTCGCTACCAATTTGTACAAATTTCATGTTATGCTACTGCTTGCAAACGTAACGTTTCCTAGTGAACCCGACCAGTAATCTAGCAAAACGTGACAGTTAGCCTTGTGGTTTCTAATAAAAAGTCCTACTTTACAATAGCGTGTCGAGCATTTCACGCTTACATCTGTAATGGTATCACATCTTTAATCACACTCCCTGTTAAAAGCATGATTACACAGCTACAATAGCTATGGATATTTTATTATATACCTACTCAATGTATAGATCAGTTCTTTTCAGATCGCTGCGCTACTACAGACCCGGTTTGATCATCTGACTAGAAAGTAGGATGTTGTGGTAGTTAACGCTTTTCTTACTTCTACAACAGTGGTTCTCAACCATTTCGCTGAAGAGAGCCAAGTCCAAACTTACGATTTTTAGAGAGAAAAAATTTTACACAACAAAAAAAATTTACCACAGGACAATTGACACGTTTTGTTTTATTGCATTAACGAAGTCTGTCACACAAAATTTTAGACGTGTTACTGAAAGACACTGCTCATCGAAAGGAAACCTTTCCCAGCAAAGATTTAGACACTAAGCTCTTACAGTGTATATATTTTGCCTAAGAAGTAGGCATTTTCAGCTCTTATTCAAATAGAATCTGTTACAAAAGGAATGCTAAAACCCGCACAAAGGATGCTTGGGAATTGCATGCGGCACTTAGAACAGTGTTTGAGAACTATTGTTCAACAAGTAACACCACGCCTGCCAGCTACGATGTCACAGACTTAGCGATTATTAAACCAAAAGAACATCAAAGGCTTGCAGATCCATTGTTGCAGCCTGGTGTCGTAACTCATAACAATCGCGTTTAGTATGCTATAAAGAGCACACGTAAGTTTTTTGTGGCAAACCGTTAGTATCTAGGAAAGGACCCGGAGCCGGAGCTACCTCTCAAATGGCCATAACTCCGGCTCCGGTCCTAAATTTTCAACTGAACTCCAGATCCGGCTCCTTCTGATTCTTAATTTGAGCTCCGGCTCCAGGCAAAATTCCCATCTCAGGCGCTCCGACTCCGTAGGACTGGATTATTTTCACAAGAATTCTGAATGTAATATTAGCGTCGTAATACAATGGCTTAGTTCAAAATTTTGATGGCTCGGTTCAGCTATTTAATACTATCTCTAAATGAAATTCTTTAAATCTACTACCCTGTGTTTGCTTTATCAGGCTTGGGTGGCGAAAACGACGTGTCGAGAGTGAAAAGGGGGCGATGGAAAAAAAAGTTTGAGAAACACTGGTCTAGATAGAGATAGTTTTTTGGTCTTACATCCACAAAGTTGCATAAAGCATGTGCTAACAACAGGAAAGGTTGATCTACAGATTAGTAGAAGTCAACTGTTCTCACAATTAGCAAAACGCAATAAATGCATTTTAAGGCGTTGAAACTTCTAACACGGAGTTAGTAATAAATTAAAGCATTTGACGTATGTTTTGGCAGTATGCAGTACATTAAAGTACAATATTTAAATTCGAGACAAAGCAAATAAAAGTTATATACGCAGTTAGAGAAAAAAATCAAATTCTATTGCACTTCATTTGATGTAAAAACGTGTTTTATGTGAATGATCTTCATTTTGGCAAAAAAAGAAAACAAAATAAAATTACGGATTTTGCAACCCTGGCTGCCATAGCCTTTTACATTGTCAGGTCTTTATTTTCGTTTTGGTTGCATCAGAATTAACGTCATTATCACTTACGTCACGAAGCCTTCATGAACCATGAAATCTAAAATTGCTTGAATTTTGCGTTGCTGTGGTGAAATTATCTAGCAAATGTGCATTAACGTAGAAGTAACCAGCTTGACAAATGCCAGTTGGAATGATTTTTTCGATGATGATAAAAATTTGTAGGAGACACAATTACCTAACACAATCAAAAAAAATATTGTAGATTAGATATATATCTTTATCGAGGATAGAGCCATAAAACAAACTAAATAAAGAAACCTTGGTTTGGATTTTGAAAAATTCTTGTAAGAAAAGAACACCCGGACACTTGGTATTTCTAGGGATTATGTATTAATAGATTGTAACCTTGGGAATCTTCCTATATGAATTTTCCAGAATTAAAAGTGTTTTGTTTTAATGCTTTACTTTTTGTTGTTACGCTTGCGACAAAAGCGTTTGCACATGCAATTTTTCCGATTGAGTTTCATCGTATTACAGGTCTCCGATTTACCGCATACTGCTGAGTTTAAGTGCTGCAGATTTCACATCATCCCTTCTAAGTGTTCTTATGATTTATGGTGCATTTTTTGGACACGTCGGAAAGAAACACGAAGCAATACTGGTTTATTATGTAAGAATTATTTTGTTCTTAGGAATTGAGTAAAGGTAACCACATGCGGTTTTACTAAAATAAATCTTCAAGCAAAGAAAATCGCAACTCAAGCCGGTGATCAGTAAAGAGTTTTATACTAACATTTATATTGNTTTTTTTACCATCATGAACATCACAGTTGGCCAAGAACAGCTGGGGGAGAACGGGTTGGGAAAACGAATTGTTGAAATCTTTATACAGCATCTTCTCCTAAGGATTCGACTGGGGAGTGAATGAGACCATATTTTGTTATGATAACAAAAATAGACATAATTGTAAAGTTCTTCGCGTATTTTATAATAAACGTGTGGTTTCCGAAGATTATTTCAAAATACACTGATGCGCCTTGTAAAGTGGTTGTTTCCAACGCTGGGAAATATGGAAAAAATGTGAAATGCATGGTGATGAAAAATTTGCAAACTTCAAGACAATGTTGCAGAGTCGTTGTGAAACACCCATAGATGAACTACAGTAAAGTAATGCTTCTCAACCTTTTTTGCTTGCGAACCCACTTCTATTGACAAGATTTTATGTGACCCGTTAAGAGATGTTGCGGTAAAACAGCTACAAAAATTGAAGCTCGTAGAAACAAACCAATAACAGCGGATGCAACTTACCGGTAATGGGAACTTTAGCTTGGTCATCAGACTTGATAATATCAAATAAATAGAAAATCGGATACTTTTCAAGAAACTTTTCACGTACATGAAAATTGTAACATTTTGATATGCTTCTCGGCCCTTATGAAAGACCTTTGCGGCTTACTGTTTGGGAAGCTCTGGCCTAAGGGACACCTAAAAAGTTGCGCATGGTTAATTTGGACCATGTGACTTTACAATCGGATTAGTGCGACTTTGTGACCGTACTTGCACATCAACTATCATTGTGTCGCAGATAGGATTTTTCTGCTCAACATTTGGCACATCTGTTGTGACCGGATGTCACATCTTTTGGTTTGCTGCCGTGCGATTTGTTTCCATCAAATGGCCACATTTGTATCGCGAAATGGAAAAATCGAACGTAACTGTAAGTTTACCAGCACTTTCTTCGATGTTATCGGGTATTTTTTCTAGGTATTCCGTTGAAATGCACATAAGTCTTAATTTTCGGATAAAAATAGCAATTGCCGACTGCATTCGATCACATTGGATTACATGTTATTGCTACATGTTGTGTTAAACATTCGATTACATGTTAAACATTCGATTACAAGATAAGTTGTTTGAAGTTGACCAAACAACTGCCATGAATCAAAGCTGAGAAAAAGGTTAATTTCAACACTTTTTGTTTCTTTGAGAAAAAGCGTTTGCACCTCAACCACGTTTGTCAGGCTTACTTTTGTGCTTGTATGCACGTCTGTATTTGTCTGAGTGAAATTGTGTGAAAATATCAAACAGTTTTGTGAACACAGGTGGTTGCAGCAGCTATTTGGATCATTGCATTTGTTACCATTATTGTCATCTCGGCGTTGCAAGTAAGTGATAATTTGTCCACGTGAGTAAGTTCTGATATTTTTTCGTAGGTGCCGGCGCAGAACGGAACTTTTCGGCCTTGTTATTTAATGCAAAAGGAAACGAAAACGTTCAGCAAGCTTGAAATAATTTTGCAGGTCTTGGCATGGAAGTTTGTTTTAATGGTTTTCATCTATTCTACAAAAGCAAGATTTGAGCACCTTCCTTTGATATGAATTGACAGATCACGTTTGTTTCAGGAAACCCTAAGTTTAGTCACGTGATTTGACTTTGAGGGCCTGCAGACATAATGAATTGTAGAAAATGTTTTATCTGTTTAATAATACCACAGAGGGGTCGTATATTTCGACTTCTATAAACGCGCCAATTGAATTCTGTTGCCTGTGTTGCGTGAAAGTCACTAATCTACCTTGTGTGCAGTGAGACAAGGACAAACCACCTGTATTCTCATTAGCGACTTCTTATTCACTTTCTTCTTAGGCAAACTTCTTTTAATAGAGGAAGGAGTTAACGTATATTTTGCTTGTGATATCTGGTAGAAGTTCATGTGCCAAGTGATTATATCATTTTCGTGACTTGTTCTCATTGTTCTGATTGCTTGAGTCCATCTGTCTCCAACATTTTAAAACAATTTGCTGCGGAAAAAAGCAGCTACTTGTGAAAGTACTTGTTATTTCTGTTTTGTTATGATGGCTTTAGCTCCACAGGAATTTAACCAAACGCCCACATTTGCAGTTATAATCATTGCTAACCGAATATATTATATACTCGTATAATTTCACCAACCGTGTTTTTTAGATTACAAGGAGCAAAACTTGCAAGTGTCTACCTCTCTCTGTCCATCCTAATGTGCGCTCTCATTACCATTTGCAGTTTGTCAACTGGATTGGAAATACTACATCGAAGGTCAAGGAGGTTGAAACTTGCAGGAACGCAGTGGGATAGCTGACGAGGCCAGTGGTGCGAAACGGCCCCCTGGCAAGCTCAATGTAAAAACAAGCCCCACTTACCTTGTATATTGNTTTTTGTATTCAAACTTTCAAAGCCATTTCATTTTGCCAGCCTTTTTGACTTTTTATTTCAATTTGTTTTATCTGGATTTGAAAATATTCTCATTTTTCAGATTTTTTGTATACTGTAGTGCAAACAGCCATTTAGCTCTGGCAACCCAAGCTTGCAGGAATATGTACCAAGTTTCGCTGGAATCTTTAATTTTTCCACAGTTTCCTATCAATATCTTTGCATTGTATTATAACTACTCTGGAGGCTAAGGTTAATTCAAGGTTTTAAATTGAAGTCACAAAAAATGTTGCAACGTCTTGTTTTAACGCAGGCCAAGGCAAGGGAAACACGACCAGCAATATATTTGAGAGAAGGCAAAGAAGCAAAGAGAACCAAGCTATATTTCAGCTTTTCGTTGTTGTTGGGTCCTTTTACTTTGCTTGGATACCAATGGCAGGTTGGGATATGTCGTTTGTCGTTATGAAAGCTTGGTTTAGACGCATCACTGAACTTCTCTCACGGAATCCTTTCGAGTATCTGTTGATTGTTAGGTGTCGTAGACCTTACAACGTTTCTTCGTGCCAAACTGGTGTCTGCTGAAACTAAGCTATTTTATTAATGATCACTTGCTATCGTGCAATTCAGGCATATTTCTGCACAAGTACTTGTGCCCGGCGTGTCTGTCAATACACACCAAGACCCGACTGTTCATGGCGGAGTATATTTGCCTGCGAATAAGCGAATGCCTGAATCCGGTTTTGTACAACGTCGCTTCCGGGTAGGTGACAATGTCGCTAAGCCGATCTCTTTCGTCTCGAAAGTAAATCACCGGCCAAGCGCTTCGTTTTCTTGAGCGAGGTTTTCATGCAGTAGCGCAACAGGCAGATGAACAACAGTTTCATTTAATACCGGCAAGCCAGCAACGAATCTCTTTGTTTCTTTATGCAGTTGCAGGAACATTGCATAAAGCAATAACGTTTTTGTTTTATGCAATCATTCCTAATGTTCTTTGCCTTTTGCATGAATTCCAATTGGTCTAGCGCTTTCAGTTTCTGAAATTTTGTCTTACTTTGCAAAACACTGAAATACCTATTTAATTCTATCGAAATTGGATGTTTCATCTATTTTAAAGCAGAAGAGGAACGTTCAACTTATTTTTAATTGTTGCTGAAGTGCGACATGTGTGCTTGCAAGCATATTTTGAGTGTAATATTTTTGTAAAAGTTGCACCTCCCATTGCATACCATTGAGCATCCATGTCAAAATACGGTATTTAGTGTTGTTTTAGAAGAATGCGCTCTAGCTAATGCAAGGTGATTCTTTTGAAAGCAAAAATATATAAGCGAAGTGTGATAGGTTTTTGCTTTCAATAGTTGTTGCTGTTCTGTCATGTGCGTGTAAATGCTTTCTCCTGATGTCTGTAACATATATTTGCAGTAAGATGAGACAAGAAACAAAGAAGCTTCTTCAAGCCCTTGTTTTTCATTTGGAGATGTTGATTTTTTCTAAACAACAAAGGCGTCACTTGGATGTAAACTGTTGCCGGTATGCACATTAACCGATGGTGAAAAGAAAGGGGAATATCGAAAATATCCTAGAAACATTTTTTATGAAAGCGAACTTCTGGATCAGATGTTTTCCTCATTTCACTGTTTACAACTTTCCTTTGCATTAGTTATGTGCGACAATATTCAAGCTGTTCCTTGTGCATCAATAGCGCAGTAGCACGTCTGATGCTGTTTTACTATAGAGTTGGTAAAGTGTTCATACGGGAAGAATGGCATGTAGTGCTTTGACTGCGTTTGTCAATTTGGGTGATTTGANGTTCACTCATTTCATTATTTCGCCTTTTATTTTGTCCTCCTATTGTGGATTAAGAAATAATAATGGGCTTATGANTGGAATTGATTACCCNAACAAAAATTCTCAAAGTTTTTNTNTGTTTGCACGTGATCTGTAGTTGCTTGTTTCTTTTGAATAGAGCCTTCCATAAAAATGCTTGTTATGGTTGTCAGCTGCTTGGAATGAAAATTGNCGTTAACAATNAGACGGAGAGGTCGTGCGTTTACATGCATTACGCGAAACGAATGTCAGTGAGCAGAAGAAATGAGCGAGAAAACACTGCTACAGATGACGAATCTTAACTGCGTTGCTCAGTTGATATTTCCGCGTGATGGAAAATAGAACAAAACAACTGACTGTTTAATGGCAAAGGTAAACAATGCAAGTTCCAATGCTTAGTGGACACAACACGAGTTCTTACAATTATTCGTCCTTGCATCTAGCNAGAGGCGCTTGGCGTCATAAGTTAGGAAAGATTCGTTTTTTAACGTTATTGAACAAACGANCTTCAAAGAACTTTCAACCTCCTGGACGATATCATCTACTATTTCCTTGAATTGAAAAACAGAACCTGCGACTTTTCTGATTGCAGCTGAGCGGGATTAACCAGTAAAGTTGATCAGAGCAAGAAAACGACAATTGCTGAAAGAAAGAACTAAGAAGCGCAACATAACCTGATGATTGCTCTTTCCAACTTTTCTATGACGTTATGAGAAGAACCTGAAAAATGCTCAGCTCTATGGATTTCAAATAAAAATTTTCGTAATCATTGAACGTACACTTGGCGAAAAATAAAAGACATTTTTGCTGACTCTTTTTGACGTTATTGTAAATTAAAAAAACAGAAACAGCTTGCAAAAGGCAATGCTGTTTGTGTTTCTTCTTATGAAAGGTATGTTGGTGACTTACGAGCGCAGTCTTATCTGTTGGATAGCTTTATCGTTTTTATGTCAGGAATAGTTTTTATCAGAGGTGCTAGATTTCCACAGACGTGAGGATATTATTTTGGTTTTGAAAACAAACTTGATGCGCATGCAGATGTGGCAAAAAGTTCTAAAAAATTGCAAGTACGTTCGCTTCACAACAATATGCAATTAACTCAATGATGGAAACTTAAATGATGAAGAGATTTTTTTATTCAAACCCCAAACAAATCAATATGGAAAAGATTTTTTAATTTACATCTCATACTAACCTTGAAACATGCGCGTCGCATGTTTCTTCCGACAGGACGTTTTTTGTAAATAGTAACGAGTGAGTTGAAAAAAAACTGAGATCACCAGACGCTGTTCAAACCATAAGGTAACTTGTGCTGGTGATAAAGTTTTGCTTGAAGTGCCACCGTCGGCAATTGACCGAGTTTGCATTTGATCAATGTTTTTGTGAACGTTAAGCTAGAACAGGAACGAAACGTGCTTCAAATGGGTCAAGCAAGCTTTACAGGTTTGTTTTAAAAAGTGCCTTCTTTGTGCAAAGGTTTACACAATCAACCAGTAAAACGTTTGCTCGTGCTGTGTTGAAAAAAACACTCATTTACACCACATTTAACGAAAGACACATTTTGCTTGTTTGAAGAGGTGTTAAATAAATGGGAGTGCTTTTCAAATTTTTAAGAGTGCGACTACAACAACAGTGACGCCAAATGAAATCGGAGCACACTGTCTTTTGAAACACCTACACCGCCTTTTGTTTAAATTGGCTTGGCATTGAGCAAGTCGGTGATTCAAAAAAAATTTTCTTGCTTTTCGAAGTAGAATGAAATTTATTACAAAGCTGCTGATACCAATACTTTTCTTTCATGCAGAAAAGCGCCTAACAGGAAACAACTATGCTAAAGGCGCGCTCGGGGTCTGGCTCCTGCTATCTTCAGATTTTTGGCTGCGGTTGCGGCACCAGCATCTAAAAGTTTTTATCTTTAGCTCCGGCTCAAAAGAAATTTGGTTCAGTGAAAACTGAAACCCATTGTATTATTTGCGCAATTGTATTATTGCACAAGCATAGATGGTGCGTCGCGAAGTGACATATTTGATGGATTGTGGGACAAATGGAGAAAAGTTTCAAAAGCCCGATCGACACACAAACGAGGAAATATATGTGCACATACGGCAATTCATGCTCGTCCGGAAAGGAGTTAACTCACTTGCCCGACAAACAGGCTGTGGAACCGGAAACCAATTTTCAGGCTCCGGCTTAGTCCCCACCATCTAAAAGCTTTTATTATCTCTTATAATAATAATAGTGTTTTATTGCAGACTCGTGGTCCATATAACAGACGAAATCATAGACACAAGATCACAAAAATGGTTAGCAATACAGCAGTGCGCATTACAGAATCGGTGTTTGCACATGACCAACATTGAAAGGAGCAAAACACTATCATCACCACAACTAGATCGTCATTCACAAGAGCTCAAAAAGTGGTTAGCCACAGAGTAGCGTATTATAGAATCGGTATTTGCACATGACCAACCTTGACAGGAGTAAAACACTTTAACAGCACTTCTTACTTTTTGTATGCTTGGTTTACATACAATGCACATTCATTTTTTATCTACACAAAGGCAATACTGATGAGACGCGAACAAAAAAACAATTCACCAACAACTACTGCAGTTCGTCTCCATCACACAGGAGCTTTTAATAATTAGGGAAAAATGAATGTCTGTAAAAGCATTAGACATTTGAAGCGATCGAATAAAAACGTTGGATGAAGGCGCGCATCGTATAAAACAGCGATCCCCAAAGTCCGGCTCGCGGGCCAGATCCGGCCCGCGAATAACGGATCGGCCAGTCTAGTAGATTGCACTCGAAAACAGATTTTTTGGTTGGAGGGTGCGGATTTTTTGTGAGTGATGTCTTAAGTGAAGTAGTTTTGGGGTCATTTTGGCTCATGTTGCCTGCCTAGGGCCCAACCGCTAGGCCAAAGTGCATCGTTGAAGTTTTCATTGGAAACTAGGCTCGAGTCCGAGTCTTTTGATCCTTTGATTGACTTTCTAGCGTTTCTGGTTTAAAAGTTATGATCTAAAATAAACAAATTAATTAATTATCTAATTATCTAAATAGTCAAATATTTTTACTGGTTTAGATCACAAATTTTGAACCTGAAACGCCAGCAAGTCATCCAAAGTATGAAAAGACTCGGAATGTAGCCAAGTTTCCAGTAAAAACTTCAGCGAAACACTACTACCAAACAGTTGACGCCCAGGGCCAGGCCAAGTGGGCCAAGGTGGCCTAAAAGTCCTCCAATTTTGACGTCACTCACAAAAAAACCGCACCCCACAAGCAAAAATTATTTTTCGACTGCAGACTACAATACTTGCCACGTCGTTTGACGCTTTGACCAGGTCCGTACCCCGTACAGAAGAGGAGATATTCCCGCGCAAAGCCACGTGCATTTAGGCGTTTTTTTCCGAAAATCCCCGAAACCACCCTGGTGCCAAGCGATGTCATCATGTCAGGAGCGCACCGACGTTAGGTGGCGCCCGGAGCAAGAAACAAGTTTGAAGTACCCACCTTTGAATCTAAAGTTTTCTGAGAGTGAATGTAGCCTAGTATTTCAAGGAAAGTACTTGCGACGTTGTTCGGACTTTTTGGTACGCCCACTGATTCGGCACCCGGGGCATTGTGACCCTCTTGCCCCACTCGCTACGCCCCTGCATCATGTCACAAAGTTCTGGCAGGCGGCGACCTTTCGCGCGGCCACTTGACTTAGCGCTATTTGCGTTGAGATGTTCATGGGCTCATTTATCGCAGCAAAAGTGCAGTTGCATACCTCATAATATAAAAAAAATAGAGCAAGGTACAAGAAATAAACAAGTTCTTGTTCGTCAAGATAACAATATCAATATTTCTAAATAGAAAGTTCCTTAGAATGTAGCCCACGATGAAACAGTCGAAATTAATTGGGACATTAAATCAAACGTTGTTTTCCCTTCAAATATTCAGGCCCTAGCAATACATCTTTCCATGTTTAAATCCAACCTTTGGAAAACTTTTTTAACCCTGTGTTGGGAACAATTCGGTTTTCCTTCCAAAATGCATTTAGGATAATTTGGAAAATGATTTTTGACATTTTGTGACGTCACACAAAATGTTATATACCTGTAACACTTGTCATGTTGCACATATATTAGCAACTTTTGACTTTACCAAAACCTGTTGCAAAACTATGAAACAGTGCTAAAGTAGAGTGCGTTTGGGTGCAACATACAAAAATTGCTTCAGAAAAACTTGTTTTGTGGAAAAGAAACATTGCAATGTAACTGCAAAACTTTCATGCAGCATCTACAAATTGCCAAAATAAACCAAACTATCATTTTCTAAGCCTTGAATCACGTTTTTCCACATTTAGCCTTTTTCTAACCTCCAAAATTTGCAATGGCTTGCACATTGCTATTCATAAGGGTTACGGATCATTTTTTGCATAATTGAAAAAAAGTACAAGCGTCTGCAGTGGATTTCATCCGATTTCACTCCAACTAGCTTAAACTTTTGATGTAAGGCACCAATGAGTGTAATTCACAATGCTTGTCGTTGCAAGTTGACAACATTAAAGAGGTCATGCTGAAAGTAATGACAACCTACACACGATGTCCAAAGTCTCCAAAGAATATTTCTAAAATATAGCAATGCTTCGCCTGTCTCTCTAAAACACAGGTTTAGATACAAACCTTGAATTGTTGGATTAGCTTTCATATCTTCCGCGTCTTTGCGATGGACATTGCTGCGTGTTGGAATGTAATTGCTTTTGTTGGGTCAGCCGACAGGGAGTCAAAATAATATTTGCTGCTCTGAAATATATGTTTGTGTTTTCGTAGAGATAAAATACATCGGAACAAAAAACAATTCGGAAAATCTGAAGCAATTTTGAACGTTTTGAAACAGAAAAAAAAGTGTGCTTGGAAAAAAATGCATGCCTGTGTTAATTTGACAAGCAACTAACCACAGATATAGGAGTGAGTGACTTTGAAGTTTCAGATAAATCTTTGTTATGGAAAACTTTGAAACAGAGATTTCGTCGGCTAACAACAATTTCGGTTGCAAAACAAAAAAAGATATTGTAGCTAGCAAACAAATCCTGAATAATTTCGTGGAAGGGAACTGTAAACCGTGAAATACTTCGAAACATTTACGGCTTCCTCTGATGCGAAACTAACGTGGGGATACGCAAATCTCATGTGCGGTATGAAATTTTCTCAGAAGAAATCTAAACATTTGTATCACAAATTGCTAATGCTAGGGAATCTTTGGAATTTTTACCTGATTTTGCAATTTCCCGAGGATTCACAGCAAGTGTAAATCTTTGATGACGATGATGATAGGGTTTTTAAAGGAATCTCAATATCTTTAACAAAGCAACAAGTGTACAATGAATTTTATCACAGCGCAAAAATATCAAAAATATCAAAGACCCTTCCATACCCTATTAAAGTGAAGCCAAACATCTTCGCTAAACCAGACAGTAACTCTTGCAGAATCGACTTGATCTTTTAACCCTAGGACTACCGAGATTTTTTTCTTCAAGAATTACCAATGTGGTCAAAAGACCCCTGCGTTGAAATATGAGTAGGTTTTTTGCATACAGCGCACTAGTCATCGCATCCGTTTGATATAAATACATTTTTAAGTGTGACTTTTGTCTGTGGTGACGTCACAATGAGTTCGCTGCTCATTTTGCGCATTCGCAGTGGCAATGCTCTTGTTTGATTTCACCGCCTGGTGAAATTGTGGATGCAAACTGCTCAAACGTTATACTGCCGCAGGGGCCGAGTTTGCTAGAAACCTTATAGGGAACAAACGTTGTGTGGTTTGCATGTTAGTGTGCATATCATACAAGTATAAAACTCTTGGTTGCGTTTCGATGATGTCACCATGTTCACTCAACTGTAGTACGACCTTTTTGTAAAATTGGCAAATTATGGAGATGATATATTTTGACCTCACTGTTCCACAGGGTACGTCCCCGGTGTTATGGCAGTTGCAGAAGGTGCTGTGCTAATATCTAACAATGATAACTAGGTATTCATTTGTCTCTTTATCAAGTAGGCTACACAAAACTTTAGTATGAGCTTTTGAAGTGTTCTTGAAAAAGTAGATAAAACAAAGAAGACACTTCAATTATTCTTCAAAAAACAAACATTACAATAAAAAGTAGATATTGTGAACATGTATGTCTGGGATTCAAATAATTTGCAGCAACACAATGCAATTCCAATTAATAAACATGTCTCTGGGATTCTGACTGGTACAATGACCCAAAAAGTACGTCTAAATCATACGTTTTTTTTGTCATGTACATCGGGGTAATATTCAAATTTGGCAAAACATACGCCACCTTGCATCAATAGACTTAAAGATTCCTTGGCAAAATCTTGGCAGTGAAATTTATGCAACTATATTGATGCCGCAAACCATTCTGGGGGACAAAAAAATTTGTGTCCCCTATGTCCAAAAGTTAGGAGAGACGAGCCCCATCGCGGAGTACTTACCATCATGTAGTTTGTGAACACCAAAAAGCACGTGAAGACAAGGAGGTTTTCATGAAATACATGATGCAAGAATTCAGGTTTGTGGATCACCTTGTTCAAGAGGTTTCTCGAAGTCATCGGCAGCAACTTTTCACAAGCGTAGTATGCAAGTATGTGGAATCTCTCGTAGTTGAGTGCTTGATAGTGGCCTTGTAGCTGTTTTTCACAGGAATCCTATAGCCGTTTATCTCAAATGCACGTTCGCGGTTTTTGTGATATTGTTTGGCCAAAGTTCTGCTCTAGTTCGGTCTAGTAGATTTAATAATCAAACTGGCAGAATAGCTGTGCTCACCAGAGAGAAATGTAAGTCATGTAGAAGCCCCATGCATTGCATCTGAAACTCATTCAAGGAGCTGCTGAGGCATGTCACTCCATAAAAGAACCAAAATTCGAATAAGCCAGTCAAACAAAACAAGAATGAAATGTTGCAACTGTTCAAAGTGTATGTGTGGAACGTGTTCTGGCCCTGTGTGCAAAAGTTGTTTCGAAATGTAATTGGATAGCTCAACATTTTCAGCTTAGGGGTCAACTTACCTGTGTGGTAATTAACCGTTTTTCCATCGTGAAACACTGGGTTTGAAAGCAAATTTGTTGTCGACTTGGTAGTTTGCTCAAGACACACAAATAAAAAAAGTCAAAACATTTGAAGTTCCTAGCTGCAAACCTTTTTCCTAAAATTGAAAAGAAAATCGCAAAAGGGTCAATTGACCCGTATGTTAGTTTTAGGGTTAACAAGGCAGCACTTGGAAGGGTCTGCATTGCTGCAGTTGCGCTGCTGCTGCTGCTACGGTTTCAAATAAGGAACGAGCGAATGGTAGTGTGGATGAAACGTGGGATTATTCAGGAAGAACGACTTGACAACAACTTCTTTTCAAGAAACACGTGCCATGACATTGGCAGATTTGAAAGAAACGTGATGTGGGTTGTCTACTGATTGCTGTTTAAACTCGAGCATCATGACAACCGTCATACCAACCTCTTCATCGTCATCAGCATTTGGTTTCCTGAGACGTCTCTGTGCAATAAAGCTGCAAATCGAAAAAGAAATATTCAGAGCACTATAGCTGTTATCGTTACTGCAACGGCTTGCTAGATGATAATGTTTTATCAGCAAAATGCACCAGAAGTAAAAAAGCAAATCCGCTGCCACTTCAGAAACGTCTTCATTCACTTTACCAGGCAACTGTGTGAATTCGTTCACAACTGTGTGATTCCGGAAGTTTGCATAACACCTACACGTTTTGAATTCCCTATTGGCAATGTGTTTTTATTTCTTAATGCAGGCGCTGCGGGAAATGTTGATAATATGCCTCTGAAATGTTGTGGAAAATATAATCACAGATACATTTCGTAAGCAATTCCTGACATTCAACGTGGATTCTTAAAATAAGAAACATCACCCCATTCCAAGCTGAAGATATTTTGCTTTTGTAAAATCAAAACTGCAACATATAATCTGGATAACTCTTCAGTACACGTCACAGATCAGTTTTGCTTATGAAGAAAATCTTTCTGGAATATAATGAAACTTCAGTGTTATGCATGCATTAGTTGAAAGACAACACAAAGTTTTTGAAAGGAACTACAAATTGCAATTTCCTAAGCAGGGGTTGATTGACCGGACACATAAACCCTCATGAAAAAAGAGTGTTGGGGTATTTTAAGTATCTTCTGCAAAAGTTTATGAAAGCTATTGCTCTGTGATCAATTTTATTTTGTTTTTCACTTTTCTGTCTTTCTTTCGACGGTTTCACGCTTCGTTAAGCTGCTGACCTAGCTTTTAAATCAACTGTTTCTTCACAGATTGTTTGTTCCGTAATCGATAGGTAAGACAATTGATACTCTGCAGGATTTATTTTCAAAATGGGGAAGAGATGTGGAGACGCAGCGTTGTCCAAGAAACTTAATATTTCAATAAATTATCTAACACTGCCAAAACGCAGTAAACGTGCTGCCACCGAACAATTCGACACAGAGGCACAACCAGCTCTTCATTTCGGGGAAGGGGGGCAAATTTCATGAAATTTCATTCGATGACGTCATCGTGTTTCTTCAACCGTGGTACAACTTTTTCGCAAACGGTCACAGATAAAGTTCTCTTCGCAACACTTCCGAAAATGAGAGCTTTTTAGTTATAATCAAGATGCAGACCGAACGATCAAGACAGAATAAACATTAGTAGCCTCATACAAACACCTGGTTCCGTACTCAGCTAATGCAGATAGGGCCTGTGAGAAGGGGTTTAGCATGAACATTGTTCTCGGGCCTTGACAGCTACGGAGGGGCCCGAATCTGAAGGAATATTTGAGTGTTTGTTACTAACAAACTCGGAATAATGTAGCGAAATTAATCTCAGTGATAAAACTGGTTCGACCTAAAGGATTTGGTAAGCTAGTGTGATGTATTTTGATGTGAATTACTGGCAGTGCATTTTCGTGATACAATGCATTGATTAGCATCTGTCCACTGAACTGATTTTTCCTTTACGTCTTTCATTTTCAAACAAATCTTTAATAAAAACTCTCTCCAATAAACGAAGAATTTCAAACCAAGAGATACTTCAAGTGAAATTTGAGTGGAAACATGCCAATACACAATAAAATTTAGTCTAACAGTAGCCCTCGAATGTTGCGCATATGTGCAAGATAACTCAAAAGTTTAAAATTAACAAGTAACTGCAGTGCTGGTCGCAAGTTCTGGGCGGCGGTATGTTGTGCATTTTGCTGATTGTTAAACTTGTGCCGCAAGCAGGTACAGGCTCAAATCGAATGTGAGTTTAGGATTAGCGGGCATAACCATAAATCTGAAGATTTCGAAACCATACACGAGAAACTAGCCCATTACAGTATTTCGACACGGTGCTTTAAAGCAGTGGTCGCCGGTCTGTAGCCCGTGTGGCTATTTACTGTGGCTCGCGGTCAAAAATAGAAGCAATGGTCGGTTGACAAAATATTTCGTTCTGTCCTTCATTCTCGGTATGATAAGTTAGCTCATTCCAAAGATACAGTTACTCAATGAGTTCGCATTCTCATTTCACTAGCAGTGTTATATTCAACCTCGATCAACTCCATTCATTCTGAGACTGCAGCAAAACGTGACAGTCTCGCCTATGATGTCAGAATTATTATAATAACCACGATTGTCTTATACCTCAAACAATCTATCCACCAGTTGGGCAATACCATCAACAAACGAGAACTTCTTGAAGTTTGATGCACATTAATTAGCCTCAATTTTTATTTATTTCAAAATAATTTTGCAAGTCTTGTGGGCCCCAAATGGGTTTAGTTCCGCCAAAAAAAGATTCCTCTTGGATGCCCTGGTCACGGCTTTAATGTGGCAGATGTATAGGCTACTAGTAAACCTGCCTAACTTTTCGTCTTGTTTTAGCAAATTCATCAAGTCCATCATACAGATTTTTGAAACTTCATTTGGATACATTTGCTGTGAGATAATTTCTGCAGACGATATTGCGAGTAGTTAAGTTGTCAGATACAAGAGACTGGTATGAATGTTAGGATATGCAGTATTGATCACTAATGCTATTGTTTTAATCGTAGATACGGGACTTCGTCTGCCAACTGACACACTCTAGAAAGGAATGCAGGCAGGAATACAACTTTAGCTATATTACGAATGGTTGGGCCAGGATCGCCTCCAGAAGTGTGTGGGCCTCGCCACTTTTTCCAGGACAACCTAAACAACCGCTATCATAATTTTGAGGCCCTTGTGAAATACGAATTTCCCGTGCAACGTTAGACCTTTTCTGTGAAACTTCAGCAACAGAAGCACTGAACATATAGTGCAAAAATTCTGAAGATTCCAAACTTGAGTGATAGGCTATGTCAAGGTTTAAGGGATCTTTGAATGCTACCATTTCGGGCAAAAAGGATCAGGTGTCTGGTGTTTTTGGCGCATAACGGATCGGTGTGTTTGGGGTAAAGAGACTTTTTCTGGCATCCACGAGTTGTGTGAAAGTTTTTAGAAGAAAGCTTAAGGCAACGAGCTTTCCGGCTTGCACTGGTTGCAAAAGTTAGGGTCTGGTAAAACGTCATTTGGAGCCAAAATGATGTAGTAGCTAGGTGCGTTCAACACTTGACTAGCACTGATATGACATCTTACTAAACCCTTTTACCAAAGCCGTGGTACTGGTACAAATCCAAGAAAACGCTAAAAGGTGAAACAGTCCTCACGCTAACTTAAGTTAAAAACTATTAGGTTTGGAACCGAAGTGCAACTAAACAACGTTTTTTAAAGGATGTACTACGTTAATAATGGTGATCCGTTTTGCTCCTAACAAAAATAATCAAAAGGTCGTAGAAGACCAAGCGGTTTGACGTGGCCACAAAATTTTTTAATAACAACCAGCATGTCAAGATTTCTCTTATCACTTTAAATACTTCAGCAGCTTGCATGGTTCAACAGTACCCTAATGTTATAAAGTTTCATGAAGTCAAATTGAGGCCTGTACTAGAAAAAAGCGGTGGACGAACAAAAGCATAAGTAATGCCTTAGAAATATCAATATTTCAAACTATCTCTCAAGATTTGACAATTCCACCATTTGGGTTGGTAAATATCAATAATTTACGACACTTTCGATCAGGTGGCCTGACTCTGGATAAATCTCGTAAGGAGAAAAATGACCAGTAGGACAATGATAAATTAAAATAAGACTTTTCTTAAAAATGATCAGAATTTAAAATTTAATATTTATTTTTTGAAAATGTCTCCAAATGTCAAAATTGCGATTCAGTGTTTCCGAAATTTTCGGTGGGGCAAATGACCCAAAATGCCCCCACTGCTTGTGCGCCTGATTCGACATCTCTCGTGATTGCCTGTGAAATATCCTGAGCAACGAAACAGCTCTTAGAACAGCGGTTCCCAAACTTTTTCTGATCGCGTACCATTTGTGGGCCCTATATTTTCACCCGCGTACCGCCTTGACAACATTTTGTTCCAGGAAAACTCTATCTTCCCAGTATCATTCGATCAAAAGTTTGGCAAACCAGACTTGACGCAAATGCGGCATGAACAACATGGCTGTGAGAAATTATAATGGCCATTTTTCAAAACTAATAAATAATTACGCAAACATGCAGGAATTTATTGGCAGAACCCGATAAGTGAAAACAGAATCTATTCTTTTTGTGTAGAAGAAAAGAAGGGTCTCGCGTATCACTAGTGGTAGGCGTACCACAGTTTGGGAAACACTGTCTTAGAATGAAGCATCATTGTTGGAAGGGAGTGACGGGAAAAGGCATATGCACCGTTTGCAAGTTGGACTGGAGCGGAGAGGATTTGACAAAATGCATGAATTTGAAAAATCAAACGGCTATGTTCGACAGTTTTGATACGCCACCAACAACCAATGAGGCAACTTGCTCTTGATGTTTTTGCACGGAAATGAAGATTATTTTACCGTAATAAACAAAAAAATTCCTCGTCTCGTGTAACTGTTGTGTACAGCATTAATAAATTTAGCAACGTTTGGCGATAGCACATTCGACCATACTCATTTATGCGCATGAAAGTAGCGAAAATTTGTGCCCCGGTTTAACAAGCCCACAGGCCTAATAAGCCTAAAATCATCCGGTCACGAGGTGGGCTTAATAAGCCGGTACTACTGTACCTACTTGGGCAACTCTACAGTAAATGCAACTTTTTAGATGATTTATTTGTGTATAATAACCAAGACACAAGTATTACTTAATTAACATCAAGGAAGTACTACCACAAAGGAAATGCATTTTTCTATCAATCTTCATGAAGTAATCAAATTTATAATAAGTAGGAACAAGAGAAATACTTATACATGCAATCAGATGCTGCCTGACGAAATCACAGAAGAGTATAAGTATTTATCATATTAATTTTGGCCGTTTTTGAATACGGCCAATCTATAAAAGGAAAATAGGCAATCCTTCAGTCACGTCTGCAAAACAACAATGCCATCACGTAGAAGTTGAATGCATTGCAAAAAAACTTATCGAACAGACTTTTCCGTTTTATGAAATTATACACCGTTTGGCACTTTCAAAGCAGTTTCCACTCTTGCCTATATATTCAAGCAGACTTTGACAATTACAGTTTCTGGTTGTAATTCGTTCGGCTCTCGCTGATCATTATGTGAAGTTGTCTGTGGTGGATCCTGCGCCTTTGTTTCGTTTGTTGGATTCACTATTCTCCGTTTATAGTGATTAGTTTTGTTCTTTCTACGTTTTCGTTTTCAGGATTTAGCTGAATGTTGACGTTGCGGCCATTTCGCCTGTCCTCACTTTTCCTCGTTAACACTACGACGTGTCTACACTACACGAAAGAACACTTGATTGACTGAAAGTAATAACAAGAGCATTTCACAAACTTTACGTGTGTGTAGCAATAACAGCTTCCAGAGACCTTGAAACAATTGGCTTTCGTTGCTTTTGCAATTTTCTGGCACAGAAAAATCGCAGCAAACAAAATGCTGGTGACGGTGTTGAGATGATGGTTGTCATGATGCTCGAGTGTAAACAGTGATCAGTAAACAATCTTCATCACGTTTCGTTCCATGCTGCTGATGTCATGGCACGTGTTTCTGCGAGGAAAAATTGTCGGCAAACAATTTTTCCTTAAATAGTTCACGTTTGGGCCACACTTGTTCAATCGCTCGTTCTTGTTCAAAAACACAGCAGTAAGAGTTAAGACCCGTAGCAGCGATCTTTCATAAAGCTCAAAGTAGATCAGTGATGCTAAACGTTGATGTCTGCATTTGTTTAAGGCATTTCGCAATTTTCATCTACAAAATAGATATATTTCAATTTTTTTATTTTCCGAATGCTGACCAAACGTTCAAAATTTAAATCTTTGTTTTTTTGTTGAGCTTTACATAGAAAAAGTTTCAATGCGTCTTGTGTTATAAAAAATATAAAAATGAAGCACAAAAGTACTTCCAAGTGCTGACTTCTGAAGAAAGTCTTCACAATTGCAATAATTCTCATCCCGATTCTGTTCTTCGCAGGGACTTTTGTAAAAGAACGAAAGAGCTTACATTAACGACAATGAAGATCGTTCTTTTTGCAATATTTGTGGTCGGCATCAGTATGGCAGTGTATTGTGGTAAGTTGTATGAAAAACACCTTAATTACGTGTGCTTTTGATTCTTTATTAAATCTGTTCACAGATTGTATGCAAAGATATCTTGAAAAAGAGTAGGAAGTGAATTTTGTCTTAGTATGGCACACCATACACTAGGTAATTGATCTCAATCAGAAGTAACAAAACACGAACGAAGAATGTTTGTGAATAGTCTTGTAGAAATTGCAAAAGCAAATTGAAAGGTGTTAACACAGTAAAGCCCAACTAAAACATTAATCAAAGATAATATTTGAAAAAAATGTGATCGAGGATCATTCACACTGTCAGAATATCCGAAAGCAAAAAGGAAAGGGTAACCAGCGCCATATGTCAGGAAATCGGCTGATTCCGCATGTTTTATTTGATTGAACCTTTGGTTGATGGAAATAGTTTCTTGACAATAAGCGTGGCTGTGTTTCTAAACTGGCATAGTACAGTTGATCAAGTTAAACACATTTAAAAAAATCATCACGGTATTTAGGAGTTCCGTCAAATCGAAATATGATGACCAGAGCCGTCGGTCTTATCTCAACATCGGCAAAGCGTTTTGTTCTGCTTTGTCTCGGAGACATCGTATCCCACAAAGTTTATTACGAAGGTTTTGACTGAGAAAACGGTCGGAACCCTCTGGAAAGCAATCCGGCTGGGGTTAAACGACAAAGGGTTGCCCTTATCGCATTCGGAGGTTGTTCTTTACGCTTGTTGTTATGCGCTGCCACGGACACCACGCCGCATGAACGGTTTTCCAATTTTCAACGACGGTCGTGTACGGGTGAATCGTTGCCGTCGTGGCTTACAAGGACGCGTACAGCTTACCTGAAACGTTTTGTGTGTGCCAGTTGGAATGACCCTCTTGTCGATGAGGCCGAGTTTGTCAATGTTCGCCCTACATATGCCCGCGTTCCTTACCCCGGGGGCCGTGAAGTTACTGTGCGTTTACGTTATTTAGCGCCTTGTCCGCAAGTGCGAATTGTCGAGCTGGTTCGTCTGATGTGAATTCGCGTCCCCGGTGTCATTCTGGACACTTTCCGGTAGAAAGTGTCGTTTCTGATTCGAAGGGTGATGTGGTGCAGCACAATGATGCGCACGATCCGAACGGCGATTCGCAAGCGCGTGACGAACTCGCGCCTGCCTCACCAGAACCCACGCTACGCCTGAGACGCTCTAACCGAAGTAATAAAGGTGTCCACTGCTGCGTTACGGCTGCGGTTGATTTTGCATTTACTGTACAGTATATCTCGTGCTAGCACTCGCCTTTTTCTGAGGGGGTGGTTTGATGTGATTTAGTGTGATTCTGTTGCTTGACCCTCCGGCTCTGTTGCTTGCCCGCAATGTTTCACGTGGTATTCTGATTAGGTGCGCGCCTGATCGTTGGTTCTGTATGGCAGTACATTGAATCACTTTGCTGCGGTAGCTGGTGTGAGTGCAATGTCTATTTGGTCTGTTGTGTTGATTTTCATATACTTCGGTTACTTTCTGTTACTTTGGCTTTCAGTGTATACTTGATTAATAAGACTGTTTAAACGTTATTAAACGTCACGAAAGTTGTCGGATGTTTTCCGCTGTGCAGTTGAGACAAATGAAACGAATTTTGCTTGCCCGATTTTCCAAATAGTCTGTACTAATAATATTCGGATTGAAAATGTTTGTAGTTGCAGCATTAAAAGGCAATAATTACAATTGTCAAACACAATAGCATGTCACGGTAGTAAAAGTTTCTGCAATTGTTTTTACAGGATCCACGTGAAACTCGCAAAATAACCCGCGATACTAATAATTGTTTAATATTGTGACGCATTACTTTAATATTTAGCAAATGCAGATGTCCTTCAAACTTTATAACTTTTCGAACGCTTAGTCCCACACAGGAACGTTTAACTTGGGACTAAATAACCACGAGCGAGTTTGAGAAAATAAACAAAAGGGAGACGTACGTGTTCTCCTACAATTAATAAAGCGCACATAACAGTATTTGTAATTTTCGCACCGACGAAAACGCTCAGAAGGGTTGTGAAACGCCCGAGTATAATTTGTTCATCATAGCTTTTTGTGTTATGCCTTATTCACATGAACTTGAAATTTGAAAGACTCTGAAGATCGAAATAAAATCATGGTATGTGTGCATCGTTTTCCAAGATCAGTTTGAAATTTTGTAAAAAAATTATATCCTTCAATTCTTTGCCACACAAAAACAAGGAAAAAGAAACTTCAAACATTATGATAGGAAAATGATTTCCAAACAGTTTGTTTACTTTTGGTTAAATTCTGTGTGTCGTTCCGTACTTGAATGTTGTCGGAACAATATGTTAAACTAATGGATTCTTCCATTGCATATAACACTCACATCTTTAAAATAAACGCGAGGTACGAAAATTGGGATGTAAAAAATAACTTCTAACAAAATTTAGCTGGTAGCTTTGTCTACTTTTATAGAATCTTTGGAAGAGCCAATGGGGATCAGGACATTGCAAGAAGTAGATGGCGTTGCACAAAATGATAATATCCACGATGCCCTCCAACGCCACAGAAGATTTACTCGCTCTTTTCCTTCCTACATGCAGGAAAAGGTTTTGTCCAAGCGTTCGGTGAATGCTGTTTTTATTGTTAATTTTGCGTTCAATTGAAACATTGTTTCGCCAATCAAAAGCAGATATTTTGTTTTTGATTTTGAAAGAGTATTGTCGGTAGTTAATGCACTCTTGTTTAATTTCTTGGCAATATATCCGAAAGGCCAGCCTTTACCAACAGGATTTTGAAAACATTAACCATGACTCAATTTTATAGGCGCATTGGCGTCTCTACTATGGAAATTGCAAACTCTACAATTGCAAACGGAGATCAAACAGAATGAGATATCGGAGTGAGTAGAAAATTTTTTTTTTGGCGATTGTAGTTGTTGTTTGTGATTGTTGTTTTATTGTTCGTAATTGTAGCGAAGCATAATTATATATATATACATTTATATACCTATATATGTACATATACTGCAACTACGCAGTGCCGGATTAAGGCAGCGCGGGGCCCTTAGTAAGTTAAAAATACACTTGAACAAGTGTTGAATCATGAATTCAATGGGCATCCATGTGACTATCGCCAGGCACTAAATCTCATATTTACAAAAACGTTGTCATAAATACAAAATGTTGGGCCTTGTGGGCTAGATATATTTTTTTACCAAAAATCGGGCATGTACATCTTTTTAACATGATGGAACAGATCACTGTAGAGCTCATATGTACAGTTAGGAAACAGTAATTACTGCTTGCAAACTCATTAGCAAATTTGATGATTGCTACAGTGTAGTGTGAGTATAAACGTCCAGGTATATTGTCAAAAGCAGAAAACCTACTTTTTATGATTGCATTTTCTAGATTTTTCCGTAACGGTTTTGTTTATTATACTGGTAGTGTCTATTTCACAGAGGTTCATGCTCTGTAGCACTCTTTAGAATCGGGCTGCTCAGCTACTTTTGTCTAATGATGCTCCTTTGACTGCAGATATGCTAGAAAGCCAATCAAGGGCTCTAAAGACTCGGATGATATTTTAGTTTTCAAAAAAAAACTTGAGCTATAAAATGGCTTGTTGGGTTGGCGCCCAGGGCCAGGTAATCTCAACCAAAAAGACAAAAACATCCGCTAATTGTGACGTCACCCACAAAAAAAACAAAGCCCGAAACGAAAACTCAATTTTTTTTATCTAAACCGGAAGGCTTGCCAAATCCGTAAAAGGGNTCGAACAACTCTCTACTACTATCGNTCGGACAGTTACGACTGGACAAAGTTATGGTCACTATTCTGACTTTGCGGTCCTCNAAGGATGTTCATAGTACTACCTTAAAATTTAGAAAATGACCGTTCTCAACTGCAGTTAAACAAATGCGTAAATCATTTGCTACATTTGTAAAAAAAGCTTCCAAGTACACCATCAAATTTCTAGTGAACAGGTGCCAAATCCTGGGCTGCCAATNACAATTTTTGAAAGACACCGTATAGAATCACCAAAAAACACAGACTTGAACAAAATGCCAGGTACACACAAAAGTAGGTGAATCTTTTTNCTACCTACCATATCTTGCTATCTGTACGTCAAAGAACGTGGGAATGAATACTTTATATACGGCAATTTTGCTAATGAAATATTGTGTGTATCGGAATTATTATATCGCGGTAACATGGACTTGGTTGCATTTCTGGCGATGATCTGGCAGAATTTACCATAATTAAGCCTTCTTTTCCGGTGTCGTTCAGCAGCTAACCTTTCATGTGGATCTTTCAACCAGGGTACCTTAAAATTGCTGTGTGTTCCTGTCTGTACCACTGAATTTGCTTATTTTGGCTTGCTTCATTAGCATCTCTGTCATATGAACTCATTTCCCCTAACTAATATTTGCAGCTTATACGGTGGCAGTTGCTTGATCATCAGTTACGATGAGTACTAAGCTACCTTGATAAAAAAACAAAGAAAAACAAGATTAGAAATAGGAAATATAACAATAAAGCATGCCGTATCTTAAATCACTGTCAGTCCGTTAAATCCTGAAAACTCCAGATGTTCAGAAGAAAAACCCAGAAAGGCATTGAAAACTCTGTCTGGGGAAAAATCCCAGGTTTGGCGCCAGTGTCCAAATCATTTGAAAGTGCAAAAAATNTAAGGCAACTTACAAAACTGGTCAATGTGATCTAATAATATTTTTAAATGCCATCGATAAAAATACAATCNAGCAATATCTGGAAATTACTGCAATTTCGTCTGGTTGCTTGAGTGGTCCCATACGTTTGCACANGACTGCAAAATACTTGAAATTTTTAATTTACNGTAGTCTAATATGAAAGTATTCAATTGAAAACTTTCATGTAGTTGTTTATGGAAAATTAGATAAAACAGTGATTTCCTGGACTAAANTNTATACANATAATCAGGAGTGAATATAAGGGGAGGCGAATGAGACGGTTGTCTTTGGCCACCGTTTTGACAGTTTTTCTTTGGGTTTTCGCATTTTTTTGCAAAATGCTTATTTNATCACACTGGAGGCAAATTNCATAAGCTCAGAAGCAAATCACATAAACACCAAAACAAAGCAGAAATCATGTGCAAAGTGTCAAANAGGCCCTTCAACAACTTCAATAAGTAGACAAAAAATTTAAAATCAAATTACTTAGAAACAACTTGCAATGTGCAATGGACGTCACGCAGAAGCATTTTCCCAAAAAAATGAAAGATTAAACTTGCTTTCAGCGAATAAAATTTCTGAATGGCATGTGTAAAGTATAGTTCACTCTTAATGAGGTTTTGCCTCGGGCATCTAAGCTCTAATGTCCACACTTACATATAATAAAGAAGAAATTTAACGCAAATGACGGCGTTTCAAACGGTCGGGGCCCGCAGCAATTATTACATTTCCTGCTATTGTCAATCCGGCACTCTAACTACGCATTGCTTGGCATTTGAATATCATGACCTATCTCAGTTCTAAATTAATGGAAACAATTAAAACTAAAATCCAACAATGACAGACGTAAAAACTGCTACGGGAACAAATTTCTATTTCGGTGTTTCCCAATGCAAAACTAATGTATTTTGTTGGTCTTCACCACCAGGAAAAAAATCATCATTGCTTCATCAGCATATACAAGGTGGAAAGCTGCAACATTGTTTTATGTTAAAAGATTTCATAAAGTTTATTCTTTCATTTAAATGGAATCGCTCTTCATGTACGAAGTTTTACCTCTCCATAAAAATTTCCGTTTCAACTTTTTTCGTAAAGTATTGCAACGAATCGCTTTCTCTTGATGTAAACTGCTATTTCATGAATTTGTGTGCGTAAAACAGATTTGTTCGCTTGACGGAAAATCATTTGGATGCTATGCAATATACGTTACATGCAATGTTTGCACCAAACACTACTACAAAATCTTTTTAGTTTTCAATCTTTTTCAATACAGTCCATTGGTTTTCAATATTTTTTCGGTTCTGTGCAAGTATGAAGTATGAAGTATGAAGTATTGAAGCCTATATTTGGTTGCTTTTCATTTCAAAGTTAGGAGAAAAATATGAACTTTTCAAGGAATTCTTTCGTAACCTTAGGAAATATACCGCTCGATATTTATTCAAATCAAACAAGGCGCGATTTCGAAATTATTTCAAATGACGAACACATATCATGTAGCACAGGCCATGGGCGTAGGAAGGGGGGGCAGAGGGTGGCCAAGGCCCCCCTTGGATTTTGAAATTATTGGCAAAAAAGGTTATTTTTTTCAATTTCGAAGGGTAAAAAACAAAACTCACTTTTGGCCCACCTGGAAAAATTTGGGAAAATCCCCTACTGCCCCCCCTGGAAAAAATCTTTCGGATGCCCATGGTACGGGCCTTAAGGTTTAGTTGAATTTGTCTTATAGGACGAGCAACCACTTCTTCGATGCACCCTGATGTCACGAAATTACAACATATTAAAACGTTTCACCAATCTAGTCTCCACAAGTGGTGAAAAGTGAATCAATCGGCAAATTTTTTTTTATAGGAAATCGATTTCACGTAACAAAACTGAACAAGTCACTTAATTGCAACAGTAGTCGGATATTAAATTGAATCATCCTTTCCAACTTCACGTTACATTATAATGTCAAAACACGAAATTTATCATACTCAGGTTTGCAACAGAACACTGCAGGTCGTATAAAAAATTGAAGGAGGCAACACTGGTATGGGGCTCAACAGTGTAACCGCAAAAGAATTTGTTCTGTTGAAAAAAACTATCCCTGTTTTTTGTTGTTGAAAATTTTTTTTGTGGCAAAAAAACTTATTCTTCTTTTATCTCTCCTTGGCTTATCAGCGTCACCAAACAGCGTTTCTCTTTTTGCCTGCATCGAATGCCGTAATTCCATACCATGGTAATGTAGCAAAGATTTGTAGCACTGTTTCACACAAATTAAGGCTTTGGCTTGCCGCCAATCGCCGTCACAAAATTAACAAAAAAAAGCTTAGAGGAGCCTTGTTCGGCTTGGACAAGTAACTCCAGACCAGTTCATGCACAGGGCAATTTTAAACAGATGTGAAAGTTGACTACATTAAGACTCAATTCTTGTAGTAAGCCGTTATTGCCGACGGCGATTTGTAGAAGTTAGATGAAGCTCGCTTTGACAGACGGACAAATAACGCCTTTTCCTTTCACGCACAAAGTTGACAAATATAGAAAGAAAGCAGTGAAATTGAAAATAGGTTTGGAGGAACAATCCACATAACAATTGTTAACAGTCCAGAATTGAGCGACAAGCGGGTGACTCCGACTCACCTATAACCTTGCGCAACCAATAATCTACCAAATTAAACTCTACCAGCAAATAGATTAAGTACAATAGCGTATCAGGCAATTTTCGGGCATAACTAGCTACCCTGCACCAAAAACAATCAAGACATATGATGCGTGTTGAAAATGCCGGTTAGATGCCATTTTGAATTTTTTCACAGGGCCTAAATCCGTGACTGGGTCCAACACGTGTTGTCACACTGCCTAAAAATTCAAATTCTAAAGCGCTCAATTTTCTTTGAACAGAATTACACGAAAATCCACATCTTTAACTTGACTGGATTTACTCTTTAGCGCAATGGGTATTGAGTAGCAGGGGTTTGTCAAATGAAGTCAGTTTTCTGTGCGTCGAAAATGTTTTGCAAAATCATCCGCTGCCTAATGCTGCACCACTTTAGCGATGTACGGAAATACAAGTGGCAACAGCAGGTAGTGTACTGACGAATATTTAAAGATTAAAAGCTCAAACAGGAAATTAATTTTCCTGTATATTAGGCAATAATTCTTTATTTACCTGCTGTATGTTCCTGAAGTACCGCTAAATGTGGCGCTAGTGAAGGGTAATAAACATAATCATTCATAAATATCAGATGCGCGACAGAATGTTGGACATAAATNGGAGTAGCTGTTTTTTGTAGCCTATTGAAAGTACAGTAAAAAAGTATTTCTCCAAAAGCGGTGGAACTGCANTCAAAGCTCTAGATTTTCTGCAAGCTTTTGTTTAGAGGAATCAGCCAACTAGGCTCTGCTTCCATATTTTTACGATGATTCAAACTTGCATATATTTGTATAAAAGTAACTACTCCCAACATGTAAGACAAACAAGGAATTTATCGCCAATTTTCAATAGCAAATCCATAAACGTAACACAGTAGATCTGCTTTTGAAAACCGCATTGCTTACGTTAATATACTTGATTTGCATTTCATTGTTCTCGCAGCAATATGCAACCTGTGCAAATTGGTAATGAAGAACCTTAAGAAGAAGAATCGAAAGCGAAACTAAAAAGCCTTTTCAGCGAATCCAATCAAGAACGCCTTCCAGCAAACGGAAAGGAATACAGGGAATATA
>JGI24159J19872_10001021_pt1 | contig 29216 bp, 17 predicted proteins | sample Ectturendosymbi4_FD_19872 | JGI IMG/M metagenome (IMG submission 19872)
ATTTTGAAACGGTGGTTTTCAGAATGTACCGTACGTCTTATGTATTTTTAAAATGTACAATACAGGGTGGGCCAAAAGTAGACGTGCTCTTGATGTTTTTTTATATTTATGGTTGAAATTTTGGGAGGGTATTGACAAATACTGAATCGTTCCGGTAAGAAAATTATTCTGTTTTCACCACTGGTCCGGATCCAGTCCAATCCAAGTCCAGTCCAATGCTCATCTCTACCATACAGGCAAATTGTTACAGCAAGAAATGCGCCAACCTAGGTGTACGTGTACGAATCTTTGCTATTCTTATGCTTATGAGAATTAATCCACATTTGGGCATGAATTGACCTTAGATTAAAGTTGCTTAGATTTGAGTAAATGTAATTCGAATTTTACTTCAATTTCTGGTTTTCGCAAAATGCGTTAATTTTAATTCTAATCTCATTTAGAAAAGCTAAAAAATTCCAGTTTTCCAAGTCTGTTTCCAGAGGTGGCAGGAGTCACCTTTTCTGACTCCACTTTTCACCAAAATTTCAGAATCCAGATCCGGGATGGGTCCAGAATTTTTTTAAAGTTGAGAATCTGACTCCTGTTCAGACTTTGGATACCATCGATCCAACCGAAATTTACCCATGTTTATGTATAAGTAATGACCACACTGACTCCTGCTACCGGGGTCGGTCTTTAGCAAGTGCGAGGCCGACGGAAAGCACTTTTGCGGGGTCCCACTCAGTGGCATGTGCAGAATTTATGGAGAGAGGCATCCAATCTTAATGATAAAAATCATAACTGATTTGAGAGAGCCAAACCTGAAGGGGTAATGCCAAGCTAGGGTATCTGCAGGCATGCCTCTCTGCTTCACCTCTTTAGCAGAGATTTTCCATGTCCTTTCTACGGATGTCTCCGTATAACACCCAATAAATCCATGAGTTACTACGCACAATTCCTCCTCCCTGGCCAGGTACCTTCTGCGGGATACAGCAAGCCAGCTGGCCAGTTGGCCATGCGTTAAATGAAATTAGCAACACTGCTTGATATCAGCCAAGCAAAGATAAGACATACTGTAACAGCTTTGCTACAAAACATCAACAAACAAAAAAGCGTGACAACAGGACAATGAGGACATTACAGAAAAACTACGGTGCACCACTGCAAAATAATGACAAAGCCAAATGAAACAGAACTACAAGAAAAATGATTACACGGGAAACACACTAACCAAATTGGTGCACTTTAGCCCAGGACTGTGGAGTCCAATTTCAAGCAAATTTGGATGATTGCAGCCAGAGTCTGAAATTTGGGTTCCGGTTACACAGTCTTAATTTGTGGGGCAAGCAAGCTACCTTACTGCGGGACGACCGTAAGACTCAAGTTTTTTCGATTCCTGCTTCTTGGACAAGGACTGCAGTTGGACTTAAAAAAAATTTATTCCGAACACCTCTGGTCTGTTTGCGAAGTTCTACCGCACAGCAGAGGTGGCCGGAGTCACTTTTTCAGACTCCAACTCCGCTCCTGTTCCAAAACTTTTTCAGACAGGACTCCGCTCCTGTTCCAAAATTTTGGAATCCGGATCCGGCAATTTTTCAAATTTGAAAATCCGACTCTTGTTCAGACTCCGGCTACAACAATCAATCCAACCTCAATTTTCCCATGTTTTTACTTAAGAAATGACCACACAGATTCCTGCTCCTGCCGAAATTGAAAAGTGACTCTGGATCCGAGTACGTTTTTTCCCAAATTTTTGACTCCGGGTCCGGATCCGGTCCGAAGGAAATACGCAGAATTCAGCCGGAGTCGACTCTGGTTAACCGGTCTCAAGCGAAATTCCTGACTTGCGAAATTTCTGACTTCACGCCGTGCACGAATGCACAGAGTAATATTCCACATATCAAATATGCTGAGAAAACTGATGATTAGGGCTTAGGGATTCATGTTTAGGCATGTGTGACGGGTTAGGATTTGGGTTAGAGCGAGAAAAGAAAATTAATTGATGTCAACGACTAAGTCTGAAATTTTTCAATCGTAAAACTTATTCCCTTACTATAGCTTGTTGTGGATGCCTGACATCTAATCAAATGGTTTTAATTTACGCAACACACATCAGAAAAGTAATTCTCAAAGTTTATTCTCTTACTCTGAGAAGCAAAATAACTGAGAAACAATAACAGGTCAGAAATTTCGCAGAGGTCAGGAATTTCGCTTGACACCGGATCCAATCCCAGCTCTGCCGCCCAGCTAATTTTTAATTTTTGTGTTGAGGGTAATCCCCTTAGTAAGAACTACATTTTGACGATTCTGAAGGCTGAACCACGTATCTACTGTCAACTTCATCAAGTACTGTGAGCTGGAATGCAGCCTTGCAGGAGTTAAGCAATGAGGATGTTCGACATGTCGCAAGTGCAGACAAATGCAAGAATACGAGCAATATCTCACACGTCCAATTCACCTTGACTTGTGTCAAGCTTCCCCGGTTAAAATTTATGACTTCACTCCGTGAGTGATTGGTAGTGGTAGACTTAGACTAGTAGTATTTGGACCAAAGCAGTTTGCTGACCTGATAACTGCACCAACTGCCTGGGGCAAAAGGAAAAATTAATTCAAATTTTTAACAGCTAGATCCACATTTAAGATGTGTGGCGAAAGAATACCTTTAGTGATTAACTTCGGATGCTGAAATGTCTCTGTTACTGCACATCAATTATAAAAGGAAACCGTAATTTCANGGAATAATCAGTTATGCAAGCATGATTTTCACCCTATNGTTACTGGAAAATCTGCCATATAAGGACACATTTTCCTGCTACACAACATTNACATTGCAACTGAGGTAACCNGAAAAATATATCCTGAAACAAAACACCACTGAAATTTTTTTTCAGGTTACCGTAGTGTGGCATTCTCAATGTTTGGTGACTGGAAATTTTCATTAATGTCAAAAATTGGCTCACTTTCCTGTTGCCGTAGTTTGAAAATTGCTCCAACTAATTATCTTTCTCTAGCTAATAAACTGAACTGTAATGTAGTGATTGTCAATATCACCATAACCATTTTACTTGTAATGTACAGTAACCAGAAATATTTTTCTCACTTTTTTTACTTCACTGTCTCTCACTTCCATTAGTGTCACAGCGCACTGTGCAGGATGTCACTCCATTTTCGTAGTTGTTGTTATGTGTATTTTTCACATGTGTTGAAATGATTAAATTTTACAAAATAGACATTATGTTGCTTATTTCAATGAAATAATTAAGGCTATAAATAAAAGCCATATGAATCATTTCTCCTGTTAACTTTGCTACTAAGTCTTTTTTTGCTAAATATACACATTTTTAATTGTGATTTCTTCAGGCTGTGTACTAGAATAAAGTAGTTTAGTAACTTTGGTTTCAATTGCAAAACTGTTGGTCTGAATCAATATCTATTTGCTATGGAAGAACCATAAGCTAATAGCTTCTGCATGTATATTTGCTTTGATTTTAATGCATTAATGACTGAATGGGTTGTAACAAATGAATGGGCAAAAAATAATCCAATAAGAAAGAGGGTACATGAAAAACAAAGATTAGTTAGTGACGAGTGATTTATAGTTGGCAGTGGCATATGTGTGTGTTTATCACTTTTTGGCGAATTAAATAATTAGGTCTGAAAGTTAAACTAAGACAGTTTTATAATATTGCTGTGTTTCTTACATTCGAAAAAATAGTCTATTTTAGCTAGTGGTCATGCAGAAAAAGGTATGTGACTAAGTATTACCACCATTGCCAAATGTATACTTAATGATACTAATTAAATAATTTGTTTTAAGGTCAGCAAAAAATTATTTGGTCATTCAGCTTTAATGCTCAGTGCATAAACATAAAAAAGTTTGTTAATTTGCATGGTTTTAGGATGCTAGTGTGGTTTTATGATAAATCATTATATAACAATGAATATTTTGCAACATATTGCTGGACCACAGGTCTTTATGGGATTGCGCCCTGAGATCATCTATGGTGTATACTTAGCTACAAGCCAACAACTGTGTAAACAACAGGTATGCTCTGAAAGATGATCTAAAACAGGGTTTCTCAAACATTTTAGCCAGGAACATTAAGTATTATTGTTTCACTTCATGGAAACCAAGAATGAAAGGTGAATTTATGGGGTGATCTTGGGAGAGGTTCAACCTTTTCAGGCTAATTATGAGAAGAAATACCTTCATGTGACAAAATGAATGAAATAATATTCATACTCAGTGTGAAGTAATAAACACCAATTTGTGATGAAAGCAGTCAAATGAACTTGCAATGTGCCATGCTTATTATTTGGTGGAAAACTTGGAAGAAGCTGTCGCATAACACTGTTTTGTGAAACACAGTTTAAGAAATGCTGGTGTACAAGACAGAATTTTGGTTGAAGCTTCCACCACACTGTACTGGAAACTGTGGCAGTTCTTTATGAGAAAATGGGTGTGATGTGAGCAGTTTAGGCATGAAATGGGTAACAAGTCAACCAGGAATGTTTGCTGTTTAGTAGGAAAGACATAGGTGCATAGCATGCATAGTAACTACTGTGTGGTGATAGGCTTAGGCTAAGAATAGCAGAGCTAGAATTCCAATGTTGAGAATTTTCTAAAAACAAGCAAAATGGAGATGGAAACTAGTGACAAAACAGTTTCAAATGCTGCATAGAGGAATGACTAAATGTTTTAGTCAACACCTCTGGTTTGAAATAATTTTTGTTTCAACTGTACTTGCTAACCCAATCTAATAAAGATGTTGCAGTGGGAAAGTTGTAAAAATAAATTTTCCTAAAACATGTCAACAACATGGACTTGTTAGTTGTTATTCCTGCAGTGTGACTCATTAGATTTAAAAAAAATCTCTTGCGTGCACTTACCACAGAATCCAGTAGGACCAACACACCAAAACTGTAGTGGGTAATCAGATAATTCTATTTTTTTAGTGACACACTATGCTATANCGCAAAAAACAATGATGTGCTCACTGTGTTTGTAGTTAGAGTTTTTATACTACAGTGATATATTTGAGANTAATCTCCAAGACCAAAACTTTTTCAAAGCGTGAAACTAAAACTTTGGCAAAAAGTTTGAGGGTGAGACCTAAACATTCAAGACCCAAAAGTCTTTTTAGCTTAATCAAAATTTTTGAAAAGTCATTCACTGAACTTCAATTTCATCAAATTTTATTTGTTTCTGCTAACTTTTTTACTTCAAGGATCAGACTAACAGCAAACAGATTGAATTCTAGAGATTTTCAAAGACATGTTAATATGTTACTGAAAATCTCAACACAAAGCACTGCAGACTGAGATCTGCATCCTTGAGACCAAGATAAGACCTAAAACCTTCAAGACTAAGATTTACAAAGATGCATCTTGAGATGCATCTCAAGACCAAGAACAAGTTTTGATGCTGCACCAGTGACTGTAATATGATGATATATGGTCTAATTTTGACAATATCCAGAATAACACTACTTGATGTTGGTGATCCCTACCCAGGCTAAAAGTCTTCTGTTGATGAGTTTTCAGAGGGTGAAATGGTGAGATCTAGAGATTAGGTAACTTGAGATATAACATTATTGTAGATTTCCTCAACTTTCTATGCTGTACCATTGTGGACCAAACTTTAACATGCATCTATTAAACCACTGCAAGTACTTTCTTTGACATTTTAAGCTATGCATTCAAAGAGAAAACTAACATAAATACCAAGTTATGATCTTTGAATACAAAGTTTAAAAAGTTAATGAAAAAAATGCAATGATGTCTTATCTGAAGTTATCATGTGAGGTTTTCTGTAGGCTTGCCCCTCTGAGAGTTCTGAACACAAAGTTTGCTTTATGTGTTGGACAATATCATTTGATTTCTTTTGATAGTGACTTCTTACCTTATGCAGTAGTTCTTAAAGTGCTATAAAATGTTCAAGACATACATGCAAATTTGGTTATATAAAAAATAAAGAGGTTAATTAAATAACTTCGTTGTGGCAATTTAGCCACAAACTTGAATGCTAAGTTAATTGTTGTCTTTATAACATTATTTTCTGCATTTCATTAAAAGTTTACTTCACAGAGTTATCTTCATATGTACTCAAGTATCGTGCACAGCTCGACCAGGATGCTTCACCATACACCAGTGATGTTACGAAAAAAACAAAACTTATCTCAAACAGTAGCTAAGGTATATATGCTGTTTACAATCTTTTTTAAGAAAGATGTTCAAGTACTTTGCATTTCAGTCAAAAATCAGTTTTCCATACATGTGGTAATCCTTTTTCTAAATTTATGTCTATCAAACAAATATGTGTTACTTGTTACATTGGGTGAAACCAACTATGTCAGTTTTTAACGTCAAATTGAATTGCTAATCAAATGTAGTGTATTGATGTAATAATAAAAATGGAAAAAATCATATCTTTGGTGGTAAATTTGCTTGCTGACAATAGTGAAAAAAATTAATGGTAAACAGGATCCCTACTGAGTCTTGAAAAGTATGGAAAAAAGTTTGGTCATTTTCTAGCCTGGAAAAGTCTGGAAAAAAATTTTTGTGGTCTGCTGGTATTGAAAAAGAAAATAATATTCCAGACCTAATCTTTAGACATGCATTTTCATAATATTTCATTCAAGATTGATATTTGTACTATCAATTGTGTTTACTATTATAGTGCCTGTATTTGACCTTCAGTAGGTATGTCATTGAGAAAAGTTTAAGCCTGGAAAAGGTCTGGAAAAGTCCTAAAATTAACATTCAAAATTGCATAGGAACCCTGGATATGTTGAAACTTTTCAACACAAAAACTATGAAACCTTAATTTATTAAATTTATATTTAAGCTGAGCGAAATGTACAAATCATACTACAGTATTTGCAAGAAAGAACTGGAGATGTTTGAACAGGTGTTGCACTTTTGTAGTGATCCATACTGTGCAGTCAATGTCATTTTAGTTCTTTTGAGATTTTCTTGACTTTTTGATTAGGGCTCCATTTATTGACAAAAACTTATGTATTAAATTGTGTTTTAGCAGTGCTGAATACATTTATATTTATAATAATGTTTTGGAGTTTTCTGAAGAAAAAGTTTTTATCATCCATGTTGTCACAACTAGAATATACTAAAAATCCTGAAATTCTCACTGTGGATTTTTCAAACATTTAAAAGTACTATCTATGTACAATGTAGTGTTTCTAGAACTTTTTTCACAATGACTACATGCTATTTTAAGTGTTATTGCACTATTGCTAGAACTAGTTGATTTGGGTTTATCACTAATGTATTTCTTAACACCAAATGGTTGAATGAAACTTGGGTTTTCTTACAGAAACGAAGGGAGCAGCAGCATCGTTTGATCAGACTTAGAGAAAAACACAGGTTAAAACAGCCTGTAATAACTGTATATAGGAATTGCACCGTAAAAGAACTGGCGAAATCAGCTAATGTTGGTATAGGTGAGTGAATTATATGTGAAAACAAGTGGAATGCATTTCTCAGCATGCCTTTTGTATTGAATTGATTATAAAGCAGACCCAGTGACTTGTCAAACAGAACCGTGAAACATCTTGCTGGTGGTGCCTTGTGGGCAATCAAACGTTCTATGGAGAATGAAATTTACTGAAAAAGAGTAGGATCATTTTATTTGACATCTTCGGTGCAGATTGACATATATATATATGTCATTCACCCTGTATTATAAATGATATGCAAAATATTAATTGATTATATAGTTATAATTTGGACAAGTTCATCAGGTCGATAGAGTTTAACGTGCTGTTGCTGGCCCTTAAACCGTAGTTTGCCCATGTCTGGGTAAAAATGGTTTTAAGACTGGTTGACATTGATAAAAAATTTAATTTATGGAAAAGATTTTCCAGGTACGTGCAATATTTTCCGAAATTTGTATGTTGTGAAACTTCATTCCCAATGGTCTGACGTAGTACCTGAAGGCCCTATGCCATGATAGTGAAATAACAGTGCGATTGTAAGCTTCATTGTTAAAATGGCAATGCGGCTACGGGACAATTAAAAGCTCTAAGTTTGCTGCAAACTTCCGATGAATCAGCCGACTGGGCCCCGCATTCATAGCTTTGCGACGAATTAGACTTGCACATATCCATATTCAAGTAATCAGACTCCACAAAAGTCACCCATTTGAATCAACGAGCAAATTTTTCTGTTTCATTGTGTATCAACCGTTTAAAATCGAGCCAGCCCTGCAGATGCGAAGAATGACCATACGATGCTGTTTTCGGGCAGGTGTGAGTTTTACGATTTCACAATATGTTGTTGATGTTTGTTTCAAATCGGCGCTTGTATGAAACAACTAGCGTTTAACCGTGATAAGGCTTTCTTAAAAAAAAATTGTGTGGTTTGTTCTATTCAGACTTAAAATCAGTCGACCTTGAATTTGTGTTCGAGTGTTGAACGCTATCAAAATGAGACTGGAATCCAAAAACACTAAAGAAGCCTAAATTGTTGCACTTACATTTGCAACAATTAAAGCTTTTTTAGTTTTTTTTTCGATTTGCCCCTTTCATTTCAAAGTGGCACACAAAATATTGGCGACTTGTATTGTATTTCACCGAATTCAACTTCCGCGACTTTGCACTTTGTTTTTTCGCGGTAAGTTAATTTTAATCCCTTCACTTTGATCGAAGGAAGCGATATAACAGGGGTCACCAACGTGGTGCCCGCGGGCACCAGGTCGCCCGCGGGCACCAGGTCGCCCGCGGGTCTGTTTTAAAAATAACATTAGCATGATCAATGTCTTCACATTAACAAATGTCAATACTGAAATAATTGAAGCTAAATTGAGCAAAACTTATTTCAGAAGTATGTATCAAACTAGTCGCCCTTCGCATTTATCGGTACACAAGAAACGGCTCGCAGTTTCAAAAAGGTTGGTGACCCCTGCCATATAAGTCCCTCGTTAAATGATATTGTTTGTTTTTTAAAGATGACGTTTTAGAAGCAGCCGATATTATCAAGCCGGGTGTACAGATGTACGCAAATACTGGTAAGGCGAATTGGTTCTTGTGGTCGCACCTGTTTCTCTGTGGCAGATGTAATGGGTGTTGTGTATCTAAAATTGAAAAATATGAGTTTAGTCTAATTCAATGTTTCTTAACGTTGTTGAAGATGCTGAATCCCGCAAGTTTCCGTGCATTCATCGAACCCTTCGGAAGTGGAAAAATAGAATAGGATTTCTTCAAAACGTAGATACATGCTTTTATAAAGGCACAAAATGAACCATACATCGGTCTTTTGCCAAAACCCTGTAAGTGACTCACCGAACTCAGATTAAGAATAAGTGATCTAATTCTATACTGTAATTTTCCAAACTTGTTGCACCATTTGAACGCAGGGTTCGTATCACTTTGTGCTTACGAAACATGCTTGCTGTTGAAACAAGGTAAAAACAAGTTTTCACTAGTATCGGCAACTGGCAGGGTATTAGTGGATGAAAATAGAACAAGGGAAGTGGAAGCCCCGAAACTATTTGAACATTAACAACAGATTTTTTCACAGGGTGTGGAGAAAACACCACTAAAAACAGGTAATCGAACAAAGGAATAATGCTCTTTAGAAGGTTCATTTCATTCAGCACGAAGTTCGTAATTTATCATTGATTTTACAGCTACATGTGAATGGTGATGTGCCCTAGATGTAGGAGTTAGTAGACTTCGCTTCCTTAACGAAGTTTCTTACTTTTGCCTAAACAGCATTCATTGGATGAATCAGTAACTATTGCAAAACCACCATGAGATAAATTCTTAACTATTACCTAACCACGATTCATTGGATGAAATCGAAACTACAGGAAAAACCAAAGAAACAACCCATAAAATTTTGTTAAATCCTACCAAAGTACAGCAACTTCAGGATTTTTGCTGTTTGTTTTTGCAAGCTTGTTCGCTTTGCATAAAAGTCATATTCTTTCCAAAATATGCTCCAAATCGGCTCCGCGGCGACGGAAGCAAACTCATACACTGGGCTTTTTTAAGGTTCGGCTTGGGTGGCTGCCAAACAATTTTGAAAGACCGTAACTTATCACAACATAAGAGTTTGTGTCGCGGCATTTTAAATTAAATAACGCGAAAACTATAACTCATAACCGCGTAGCGGGTCAATGTATTCTTGCAAGCTCGTTACACTGTATCACTATCGCATCCTGCAGCCTACTCCACTGTTGCTTTTATTTGTTAAGTCACTGTGCATTTGATAGTTTGTTTGGCTTAGCTGGTTCTTCTGTGACCTTTTCCTTTCCAATGTAAAGTGGACAGCTGGGGTTGTAATCGTTTTAATTAGATTCAGGGCTCACTCTGATGCCTTTTTTTCATCCAGGTCTGTTTTTTTTTCATCTGGATGTCTACGTTTAATTATGAAAAATCCCATTAAATTTGTTTGTTGAAAATATAAATTCAGCAATGAATAACTTCAATAAATCTAATAATGTATATTTTTCTTCCAGTTATTGCAGTGTTCGTATGTGCTCGTCTGGTAAAAAATTGCGCATACCGAATGCAACAATCCATTTTTAATCGGTTTTATACACTCATACTGGTATCTGTATCAAATAGGTTACCTGCGATCCGGTGCAGCCAGCCATGCAGCTGCGTGCGATTAGCCTAAGCCACGCGTACAGCATACAGTTACATAAGTAAATTACAAACAGTTACATAAAAAATTTGCATTCGGGTGGACGATGCATTGCAGAAGGTTACTGTCTCAGACGCCACTTGACGAAATTGATGAAAGCAGATTTAAAACTGATTGATTAAATTTTAGGTTGCCCTATTCATGCAAATTAAAGAACGATTCCATTATAAGATGAGTTTCTGCCAGCGCAAGGATTTTAGATCCCGCTGCTGCACAATACCACGCAAAATATCATAGTTAAATAGCAAATATGGCCCTACATTTTCGCGATCGTGTGCCTGAAGATCAACCGGATTTTTTGGGCGATGAATAGGGGTCATTTCGGCAGTTTAAATACTTCTCCTTGTCCACTAAATCTATTCCTGATTTTTGATATTCTCTGCGTACTATCAGAGACGGTTCATATTACTCGAATTTTGCAATACTTTCCGATTTAATGATCAAACATACGGTTTTGTCACACTCGTCTACATCAGTAGAAAGAATAAGTTCACTTGTTAATCATATTGAAACAAAATCAAACTCTAAAAGAGACACTAAAACAGGTCAAACTCTCAACTGGTGGTTCTCAAAGAATGGGTCGCGACCCAACGAGGGTCAAAAAATGGGTCGCGCCGAGGCGATCCAAACCTGGGTCGTATATTTTAACCGTTACCACTGCTTGTCTTTGTCTGTCTGTTGTGTCGGTACTTGCGAAAAAAAGTAGATTTCTGACATTTAAAACAAACTTAGCAACTTACTGCTAAAAATCATCCATACAATGATTATTTTTTCATATGTTGTTTGAGGCATGGGTCGCGAGGTGTTCAGCAAATTAAGATTTGAGTCGCGCTCAAAAAAGTTTGGGAACCGCTGCCTAAACAGACGCTGTTAAAGGAAAGCTTGTTGACAAAACAAGCATTGTCGAAGATGCAGGAAAACCGTTATAAATGAATACTTAAACCTGAATTAGCAGGAGATGTTATCAATACAGTAAGTCACCAGCGTTATGAAGAACGTCTTGAGCAACAGAAAAGTGGTCCAAATATTCACGCTGCAAAATAATATTTAGAAGAGCAACTACTGTATAATTTAATTAGTATTTTAATCATCATTTCAACTCATGTAATTACACCAATGTGGCTTTTTGAAAGTAAAACTTTTTTGTAAGAACATATTTTTTTATCATGTACAATCTGGTTTATTAGAAATACTGAATGGGAGCCCTGATTAGATTCTCTTGGTTTGGTAGGTTCACTGTTTGTGGGATTTATTTAGTTCTATTTTATGCTTCATGCACTTTGTAGAACTGATGATTACCACCTAGTGGGCAAAATTTAAACTCTGTTAAGATCTCAGTGTTTGATTCTTAGTTGCGAAAGGACTATAATGTATAATGTGGAAAATCTAACTGTTAGTACAAAAATTGTATTTTCCTACTTCACATAAAAATGAAAGTGAAAGTTTTGAATTCCACGGAAATTCCGAAATCCATCTAGGCAAGCTTTAAACCCGGATAATGTAGGCTAAAAAATACGGTTGCTTGGCTAGAACACCAATCTCTGAAGCACTAAAATAGCTAAACTACCACTTACACCGACTGTTAGTGAAGGGAGTTTTTGCAAGTTAAGATGAAAGACCGAAAAACGTGTTAAAACAAATTAGGTCTAGAAACTCATTAACTTGCCAGTTAAGCCTACACTAACAAGGCATAGACTAGCCTAATGGCCGCTCAGTGTCTTTTGTTTGGGTTTCCCTCAGCACATTTCTATTGATGTTTTACTAATAGCGTACATGGTGTGGCGTAAAAGTTGAAACATGTCATGTGGAGATCAGGCTTCGCCATGACACAGTGAAGCAGGAAGTAACATCATGAAAACAGAAATTGTCAATTTTGTCAAATCACCGTGCAAAATTGTCAATTACTTAAACGCATATCTCCTTAGCGATTTCCCTGGTTTTTGTTGTAATTGCTACTTTATGTTCACAATTGGTTTGTTTTTTTTGTGGTGCACGTTGCCGTAGAGATACCTTACATATGAAATCTGGGAAGTTGAAGTCCAGTGACTGCCGTGCCCACACAACGTCACACTTCCTGCTGATTTGTCTCTATGGAAATCGCTCTGATGTTATCTCTCAGCCAGGCTAAGGCGTCATTTGATGTGTGGAGGGTAGCCCGTCCTGCTGGAACCACTGCTGGAACGACGCGGATGGATAGATCGAAATGAACAGTGGTTGCATCAAGACGGGACCCCCCCACACGTCAAATGACAAATGACTTGTACCTAACAACCATTCACTGGACGAATTCTGAACTATTAGCAAACCACCATTCATTGAATAAACTCTTAACCATTACGCAACTGGCATTCACTGGATGAATTGTAAACTATTGCCTAGCCACCTTTCATTGAATGAAGTATGAACTGCAATGGTAAGTGATAGCCTGCAATCCATTCGACAGAAACATGTGTCGAGGTTGTCACAAAGCAGTAGTGCGATAAAAGTTTTTACGAACGTTGGTTCCGGTTTTTATTTTTCAGTTCTGACGGAGATTGATTTGGCATGTGAAATAGTAAAAAAACTCGGTCTTCGATGGAATATAGGACCAAGTTCAGCAAAACTGGATAACGTGCTAAAAGATGACAAGGATGAATACAGAAGGCTGGTGCACTATGTTTCTTGCGCAGTTTTTCAAGATAAATCATTCCATTTTGTTTATGAACGACGATTTCAGCAATTTGCCTTGCAGTTTTGTCACACATGTCCCTATTCAAAAAGCGAGAAACTGATGCAAAGCTAAGAATTTTTTCAAGATGACCGTTATTATCTTACAAATAATCATAAGAATATATTTGTTTTATGTGAACACCTGTTTCGGGATCGATATTTGCAATTTGTGTTTACGTTGGTCGTGAGAAAGTTGTGTTTAGTATATACAATAGTATGTGCTTGAAGGTGACTTTTGCATTGGGCAATGACAGTCAATTCTGTGAGGGCTACAAAAAGTTGTCGATTAACACCACCTGCACTTTTAAATCAAAGCCGTGTTCAAACATCAGAGAGAGAAGTACGAGTGTGCCTTGACACGACATTTTCTTTTTCTACATCTTGGTGGTTTTCTAAAGGCCCCATTTTACGCATTGTTGTTCGGTTCTTCGCATGTATCATCCTGTCGCCTGTCCTACTATGTTGCGTAGTTCGATCTGCGCTGGACGTACTTTGCGAAAATACAGTTGAAAGAGTCTTGTGTTTGTCGACCTTAACGTGTCCGGTAGAATGCCTATTCAACTGTTTTGGTACTCCAAAGTAGTTCCCTCGTTTTTTTGCAGTTATATTTTGATTCATTGGCAAGAAATTATCTTCAAAAGACATGATATTATCTTACCGTACGGTACTATAATGCGCCAAAGATTCAGATGCCGCAAAATTTGTTGAGTCTCCTGAATCGCCATGTAGTCTTCGTTCGTTTGATCACATGTGATTCTGAAAGTCATCTTTTTCAGTGGCCCTTTTTCCTGTCTGACTATTGTTCTCCGACCGTATTGTAAATTTTTCTTTTTTGTGTGAGATTTTTCCTTCGTGGTGGATTCTATCAACAACTTTGCATCAATGCACACGGCACGCGACTAACTGCAGTGTTTGCAAGGATTTAAGCTTCGACTCGTTTTCCTTAAAAACGCGCCATTTCCTTGCCTACTTTGCTTCAATCAAAACAAAGGAGCGCTTTTTTATTCACTTGCACTGTTGTTCCATGTGTTGCTGTTCGAGTAATGCCCGATATCTACAGCCCCAAGACAGGAGATCGAAGCAAGATTCCTTTTCGTCCTCCTATAGTCACCATCATGGGTCACGTAGACCATGGAAAAACAACACTGCTAGATTCTTTGAGAAAAACGTCAGTGGCAGCTGGTGAAGCTGGTGGTATCACTCAAAGCATCGGGGCCTTCTCAGGTAGGAACTCTCCGGCCAGCAACGGCTTCGTCAGAATCAACCTTATCTATCTGCTGAACCGTTTGCGATCCAGTAATTTTGTTTGAAGTTCTCTACCTTGTTCGTTACAGTTGATGTTCCAGGCCGAAAACGAATCACTTTTCTCGACACTCCTGGACATGCTGCTTTTTCTTCTATGAGAAAGCGTGGCGCAGAAGTGAGTCTATAACACGCGTCTGTCGTTTTGCTCTATTTTTAAGATGCTTTATTGCGCATATAATTTTGTAGAACTAGTACATTTCCGCATAAAATTTGGTTTAGAATTCAGCATTGCAAGTTGCCAGTTGGTTTCGTTTTGCGCTGAAGCAAAATGTTGATCAGACTCTGATCCAGTGGTTTTCAACCTGGGGGTCGTTTGCCTTTTTTCTAGGTGTCGTGAGAGCTTCTGACAAAAATATTCATATTTACTTCTCTATTTTATATTTCTTATGGAACTACTTTTTGTCGTAGCCAAAATATTAGGATCACCTGGCAAAAATGATAGCCTACTTTTTCATTCAAAATTGTTTTAAATGTGATTATGACCATCACAGTACAGAATACTGTTGCGTCTGGCAACGCACGAATAACTTTGTGACGTAAGAATGTGATGTGTTTGCAAATCAGATACCTGATTGCGGCAGCTAAGGGAGTTTTTATTCTAGCATTCAATGAGTTGTGCTATGGAGTGATTTGTGTACGGCACGGGTCTCTCTCACTGATGCTGCCATGTGCATGAATGTAACAAATGAGTCTTGGTTCAACATAGTGATATCGTACGTTATTTTGTAGACATTGTGATTTTCTGTTGTGCAAACACAACTGCATTTCATATGTCTGACTGGAAATTTGCGGAATAGGGGTCGTTAGGTTAAATTGGGTTGCAAAATGGGTCGCTGCATGAAGAAGGTTGAAAACCACTGCTCTAATCGATGTCATTTTCGTGTGTGACACGAATTTCTTGCTTATGCACGCCGTTGACTGATGGGTTGAACTTTGCTTCGTGCAAAACTGTGTGTTTCCAGGTGTAATGTACTGGCTTTGAATCCCGCAGAGACTGCTGCGTGCACAATGTTATTACAACCAACGAATGACAAGCAATGATTCGACCTCACTGACTTCATTTTTGCCTTGCAGCTGACTGACCTTGTTGTTCTCATTGTTGCGGCTGACGACGGCGTTATGGAGCAGACTATTGAATCAATAAAAATGGCTGAGGCGGCCGGCGTTCCTGTAATAGTGGCAATTAACAAGTGCGATCTTGATGACATTCGCGTGGTAGGTTGCTGTGACAACTTCACACTGGTTATTGCTGTTTGACTTGTGCTCTTACTGTTTATATTTATGGCGACACGATTCCGTCCTGCTGAACTTTTTAACTTTTAAGCGTTGGTGATGGCATGGCTGTTGTCTGGTATTCTACCTGCAACTTCACTTCAAGTTTGGTGCAACCGGGTGAAGTTGATACTCATTCAGGCTTGCAAGTTGCTCTGTCGCGAAACCTTTGGGATATTACTCTGCAACCAAAATATGTTCTTGTTCTGAGCAAGCTAATTAGGAAACGTAAGTCTAAATAAGATCATATAAAATATACCGGTATATCGAAAACGTTGAGCTGAAATTGTACTACCAGGAAACTGCCTTCAAGAATTTGCCATTCAAATCGAAACAAAGAGTTCAGGAGCGTGGTTAGGGGTGAATAGCGTTGTCTCCTCGTTTTCACTGCGCTATATTTAAGCAGACGAAAACAGGCACGTATGGACGTAGGTCAATGTTTAACCAAAGCATATACTTTTAAACCTTTGACAGTAATTTAATTATTGCTTGCGTTTAAAAATGTCGATTAAAAAAAAATTAATTGGACTTTGGCTGTTGAAAGATTGCCATCAATCGTTTGCATCGCGCTGGACTTGATTTTCCTCTGCGATCAATGGATTTTGGGTTCTGTGCTTCGTCGTCTTGGACCTTGTTTCGCAGCAGTGCGCTACCTTGTAGATGCCAAAGAGTTTCCGTGAAAGCATGCAGCGCATTCGAGGTCGCATTATTCTGTTTCCAATGCTTGAAAGTCTTTCTATTGACAGCAATCCTTCCAAGCTGGTGCGAACGTCTGTTGCATACAGACAATGTCAAGATGGCCAAGAGTTGTGTGGTATTTATTTTTGCCGCAGTGAAAAAAAAGAAAAGTTTTGGAAAACAGGCGGACAAGCTTTATTAGTAAACAAAATGTTGCAGAAAGCGACCACGTAACCGGTTGCGTTTCTAGAGTAGCGAAAAAAGTAGTCGAGAAAGTGACTTTCGAGACCGAGACGTGGTTAAACTTGAAAATGGGACTTGCCAAAAAATCCGAGACCGAGACCCGCGTTCTGAAATTTGTGGGCTGTTAACGGAAGTTCGGCTCCATGTATATCATTAATTTACGAAACGATAGTCAACGACACTACGACGTTTAAATTCGTCTTTTTTTCCAACGTTAGTGCCCGAGAGCTTTTCCATGCCAGTTTGATAGAGCGCTCCAAGTTTCGGGACAAAGGGCCCGAGATCGGGACACGCATCCTTTGAGATCGATATGAAGGCGCGTCTCGAGACCGACACTGTCTAGAGCAGCTGTGTCAAACCCAAATGGCTTACTGAGCCAAAAAATATGTCGCTATCTAGGCCAGGGCCGCACACTGCAAGACATATTGATGAGGGCCGCACACTGAATGGCTTACTTTGAGTTTAGCAAACTAAATTTAGCTTAACCTAATGCACTGAAAGTGTTGAATGCAACTGCAATGATAACATACGTGATAAATTGGCTTTGAGGACCACAGCATCAAAAATGTCAAATTTAAAATTATCAAAACCAGGACAGGTTGTCAGTATGTAGGATACTCTTACTACAGCGTAAACCTAAACTGGGCCGCACAAAACCCTCAACTGGGCCGCATGCGGCCCGCGGGCCTCGTGTTGGACATAGCTAGTCTAGAGACTCCATCTGTGGTGGGAAATAACGCTGGCTTCATTCCAGTGAGAACTGCATCCAGAGAATAAAGTTATAACAGTTTCTTGGCCGTACAACCGTGTTTCATCTTCTGTCCATACGTGATGGAAAGCTGTTTTTATGACATCTCCACTCAGCGTTCACCTGTCCACCGAATGAGGAATCTTTAAACCTACGAACTCCTGCAAAGATGTAAACGACAACAACACATGCGGTCAACAATGTAAGTGAATGCACGGCGTCTCAAATGGAGACACACATTTGTACCCGCCGCACAACAACTCATCAGTTCATCTGACAACAACAACATACGTGCGGCGCTCTGGGCTGATCACCATTGGAATGAGGAGTGGTTGGACAACACTACGAGACTCCGTACTTTCATCCCCGACATCAGGCCAGCACCTACCCTCCTGGAATGACCTTTCCAAGAACAGCATGGGTCCGGCTTAACCGCCTCCGCACCGGTGTCGAACGTTTTCGTTCCTGCTTGCACAAATGGGGTATGGCCTCTTCTGCGGCCTGTGAGCGTGGCGCAGAGGAACAAACCGTCGACCGTATTGTCCCCCATTGTACCATCCATCGACCTCCCCAAAGACCACGGTCTGACGGTTCTGAATGATGAGACATTTGAATGGCTGCTCAACACCTGCCCCAAGATCTAGTTCGGCCAGTCAATGGATTGTAACAACTGGCTCAAACGACGACTTTTTTATGTTGATGTTAAGCAGGGTTGTGGAGCCGGAGTCGTAAGGAGTCGGAGGTTTTTGGGTGGAGTCGGATCCTAACAACACTGGGAGTCGGATTTTTTGTCCGACTCGGATGTCCAATTGGATCATTTTTTACATCACACTCTTACATTGGGAATTCCTGTTGAAATGGTACAATTTCTTTTGGAAATTTTGTTGAAACAGAGATTCCACGATTTCCATTGATTTTAACAGCCAAATTTCATTCCCTCTATGTTGAAGAGTCGGAGTCGGAAATTTTGGAAAGGTCGGAGTTGGAGTAGGAGTCGGGTAATTTACCTCCAACTCCGCAACCCTGATGTTAAGACGTATTAATAAGCGCGAAACTGAAGCACGTGGTGTTACAGTAGCGTTTGTCGCTAAGCCTTGCCCCAACTTCAAAGTGAAACCAAACTGTTGTGGGTAAAATAGGCAGAATACTTCACTTGGAAGCAAAACAACGCGAAACACACAAACTTGCTGATAACAGCAAGAAATTCGATGCGGTTTTCATTAAAATCATAGACGAAATCGTTTGCGACGCCAATCGCTTTCGTACATCATTCAATGCTGAGGAATCTTTAAAACTACGAACTCCTGTAAAGGTGTAAACGACAACAACACAAACGGTCAATAATGTAAGTGAAATCACTTAGGACGTTCGAAAAACGACTATTTTTATCGTAGCAAAGATTCATCATATGGCAACTATAGTTACACGGCTACCTTCTACTGATGCTCAAGAAACAAGTAGAGCTTCCAAGTATATTTCCAGTATACTGGCGCTTTAAGAGTTGCGTGGATTTGGAAACGTTCAATAAGGCCTGACTTCATGTACCGAATTGTAGCTGGCGATTAGTGTTCCCTTTAAGAAAAATTTTCACTAAGCCAATTTTTGTTTTAGTGAACATGCAGTTGCGTAACCATGCAATGCACAACCAATGAAGTGTTCCAAGCGTTGAAAGGCCTATGCGCTATATGTACGATAATAAATTTGGAATGTTGCAAGTGCGCGAGAATGAGATTTCACTGCGCAAATGGTCTGGTGTCATGGCGCAGTTGCATACCGTACAGGGAACACTGCCGGCAATAGAAATAGTTTTTTTCGAAACATTCCACATGATTGCATTTGAGTCATTGGCTGTTACGTTCATGCAGAGAGCAGCGGTTTTCTATTCCTATATGAAATACGTTTCTATTTGAATGAGATTTCAGGACTGAGGGTGCGCAGAGTTTCGTCGACTTCTTATTATGATTTTTGCTGGTATATTCAACTGCATCGCCTTCGCGGAGACTAATTACTTAAACACAGACATGTGCAAGTCCTAATCATCGCAAAGTCATGAAAGCAGAGCCCAGCTGGATGACTCCTCGAAAGCTTGCGGCAAACCTTGAGCTTTTAATTGTTGCAATCCTACAAGTTTTTTGTTGAGTGCTATTTGATTCCATTTGAATTTGGACCAAAAATTCCTGCTCTGTAGACAAAATATACAGAATGTTGCAATAAAATTTGTTATCGTCTGACGTGCATTTATCTGAGTAACTACAAACTAAAGGCGTATTAAATCAAATACGCGTGATTTTTGCCAATATTTATTCATAAGATTATATTGAGGAATCTAAACATGAATGTGGATTTTCTATACGATTTTGCAAGGATTCTGGGTTTCTAGACTTGCTTTGGTATGGTTTTCCTGGGGCTTGGGACAAGTGCATCTCGATTATCTCTTCCGATATTTGTGGTCGTCAAGATTCTCTGGCATTGCACGAAGAATCTTCCTCATTGAACTTTTGTGCAATTTTCAAATCTGTACTACTGCACCTGTTGTTTTTTTGTGGATTTCTCATTACAAATGTACACTATACAGTCGTGTTCGCCTGTGTTCATTCTGTAACACAGAAAATGACTTTTTCTACTGAAGTGAACACCGTTTCTATACCTGAAAAGACAAACGCGTGAAACACAGAACATAAATTTTAAGTTGTTTTAAACGTGACGTGTTGTTAAAATTTTGAAATATATTTAAAAATACCTGTTTTGTTAGGTTGCATAGTGATATCAAAATATTTGGAACACCCCGCATTCTCTGCAAACACCATTTAGTGTCTGATTCTTACTGTGAACGGATTCTTTTCGAGTGACACTTTTTCAAGTCCTATAGTATTTACGTGGAACAACAAAAACCTCTTTATAGAACTCACTTCCACGTTAAGCAAGCTGCCAGTGCGATTGTTAACTACATAAAACTATCGGTGTTGATTTACAAAAAATGATTCGTTAAGGTGTAACAACGGGTTATAGATTTGGGTAACAGCACCAGTGGTGTTCAGAAAAGGAGTAGCAGTCCCGATCGTCTAAGATTAAGTCATATTAACTGACAATGCTGTCCACTGCTTCAGTTCCGCGATTAGCGACCGGAGTGAATTTCCATCATCTGCAACACTTATGACAAGAAACAAAGCGTTCTGTTAGTCACGAAAGCCAAAAGCAGCGAGCCGTTTTATGGGTAAATTCATAGGTGCAAAATGAGATTTTCTTCAGAATATGGGAGCGTTTACGAATAATATTAAAAGCATTCTGAAAAAGCAATAGACGAGCCGACGGATAATGCTACATTCGATTCCAGATCTTGATTTTCATTCAGAGACGCTTTCGAATTAAATTTGCAGTGCATTCGATCATGTTTATTTTCGTCGTGTCATGTCGAGTGAACAGACATTGTATTGTGTAACGTCTTCACTCCCACACGCAAGGCGCTAGACTTTAAACATGCATCGCAGTAACAAGGAATGCACAAATACATGAAAGAACACGAGGATAAATACGTGGCGGTAGTAGAGAGTATACACTTTGTGGCGCTAGTACATTTACTTTGATGAAACGCAAGCTTTTGAGACGCACGCATGAATGACGTCATCATGCTTATTGTAATGTAGTACTGCGATGACTTCCAAGTACATCGATTTATAAAATCTATGAGGGAGTGGGAGGCTGAGAAGGACCAAGGGTCAAGGACCAAGGCTGCGGACCTCCCAAGGGCGAAGCTGCTTATTTTGTACAGGGAACAGTGTATAATAGTTGGTAAAAGTCTTTTGCTCTGGGTATAAAATGTAAAATGGTAATGCTGTTTTACGATAAATTGAAGTAAAATGTATTGCAGGCAAGGCCAAGCCACCAGAAGAAAGTAGTTTAAAGTTGTCAAATTAAACATTTACTGCTTTCACACTTTCAAAAATATTCGTGTATGCTAGAGAGGAAATGCGTCAAAAGATATAGACCGCTGCAGCACCGTAATGGTGTCACGAGATTTAAGCAGGTTGAGAACCAGTCGCGCAATCATGCTTTGCGGAAAAGAACTTGCTGTCGATGCATGCATGAGAACGGAAATGCGCTATTTTGTATCTGCAGATTAAGGCATCCCACTACTTCATACACTGGTTCAATGGGACCAGTTTTTGTGAACACAACAACAACCAAACGATGTAATATTTAACGGAGCTACTTCATGATTTGACAGTTTCCACTGTAACAACGCTAAGTAATTAAATCAAACCACTTGGTTTATGTACACCAATCAATAAGAACACAGAGTATGTTTCTATTGTCCGAGTTATACATATTTCTTATACTCCTCCGAAAAAAGTGCCAAATACGTGTTATTTTTTATTTCTGAAGGAATTCTTGACCAGATTTCTATTGCACTGTGTTTTATCATTTTAGCACCTGAGTTTGAACGTGCTTTTGGTAAAGCAAATTATAGATCGCTGTCAGAGAGGTTGTTGCTGCTTGTTAAGCATTCACAGTCAGGAAACAATTGAGCACAGTCCATTCATCTAGGTTTAGGTGGGAAGCATAGTTTTGCACTGCTGCGCCAGCAACCGTATATTCAGAACAGAAAAAGCATTTCAACATATACAATCAACACACTTACGTATGCATTTTGCTCCTGGCAGTTTGTTCTTCAAGCGTAAGCAGTCGCTTACATTGAATTTTGTTTCAGAAATCATGGAAGGTATATCTTTGCGGTAGGGTTAGATGTTAAGTATTTTGCCACAGCCTATCTGTTTATAATCATCAATTTCGTGTTTGAAGAGAGATCATCAGGTGAATTGACGGTGATTCTTTTTTGAGATGTCTTGAGCTTGGCTTTTATATTACCATTTCGAGTGTAGCAAGAAAGGAATCCTGTATCAGAACAGGATTTTTGCATGTACTGCAGTAACTTGTACCGTAGAGGTGTGAGATCTTCACAAATGAAGACATGCTGTCTTCCTTCAATATTTTTGAGATCCCGTTTGTTGGTAAGAAACTCGTTTCTTTTTTTATATGACACAAATCTTGCAATGATTGGGCGTGGATTATACTTGTTTCCTCTTTTTAGTCCTAGCCGATGTACTCTCTGTATTTCATTATCTTGGAGATCGATTTCGAGCTGAACTGCTATTTTGAACAGGACCTTTTCCCCATCATCGTTATCTTCTTTATCTTCTTCTACTCCATAAACAAGAATATTTTCTCTTATGTATTGTTCTTGTCTGTCAAGTTGAAAGACAATCAGGTTTGTTTTGTGAACCATCTCATTGCGTAGCTGTTCTTTTTCTTCTTCAAGCTAATTCAACTTATTTTCATGTTCAACCATCTTTTTTGTATTCCATTTAGCTTGTTTTTAAGGTTTTGTGTGATCTCAGTTAGCCTGTCCAGTTTTTCATTCTGGATGTTAGTTAGCTTATGCAGTGTTTCTTTCAATTCTTTGATGCCTTGCCAGAGTTGATTGACATTTTCTTCTTATGAATTTGATTTTACCCATGTAGCCTCGTGTACTATGCTTGATTTCTTCATGTGGTCGATTATCCAATATCAGTGGATCAGCAAAATCAGCAGCAAGTTGCAAATTGTATGATACAGTATTAATTTAAGTTATTGCATACACTATCCCCTGTCTTATTCAAATAGACACACGACGAACAGTTAACGAAAGATTGTAAGCACGTAAAAGACGGGTTAGTATACTGCAAGCATACGACAAAATTATACGAGGAAGAAAAATGTGAACGAAGAATTAATTTCAGAATTGTAAATGAATTACTATGAAGAAGTCCAAGGTGTTATGGCGAAGTAAAGCGGTTGGTGCATTCTAGATGTTTAGAGACAGCATTATATGTATATTTTTGTGGTTGTGAGTTTAAGCGAAGGATGTCCAAACAGCAGAAGTTGCAACAGTCTCGGATGATCGTATAATGCACTTCAATAAATCTTGCAGACCTTCTTTCAATGAAGTTGATTTTACAGATTGTAGGAGGTCAACGCGGAGCGCAGAGGGAAGAGTACAGTTAAGGAATAGATGCTCTTCTATTTCTTTGCCACCACATGAGCACAAGCGGTAAGTGCGCTTGTTCAGATTCAGGACACTGTAGCCCAAGCGCAGTCTGCAGCGTAATGATGTACCACGGGGATTTCTACCATGAAGATGCCAGCAGTGATGCTGTGAGCCACAGTAGAAAGATTCTGGACGTAATTTAAAGGACGAAAAACTAACGGAAGATTTGACAACAACAGACAATGCATTCCACAAACTAGCAGGTTTCCGAAAAAATGAGTTAAAAAGTATGTTCTTTTTAGCCAGGGGAATCTAGACTTTTCAACTGTTACGAAGCATGTGTGATGACAAATTTTTCTACATTTTTGAGATGAGAGGTTGCATGGTTGGTGACGCCATACCGAACAATGTCATANAGTAGCAAAGTAGCATTTGCTTTTCTCTTCTAGTACTGAGCCTTACAAAAGAAATGTCTCTCAAAACAGCGTCATTGGCTGTGGTCTTCATGCACCTGTGATTATTTTTGCTGCCGTTATCTGGGCAGTGTCCAAAAGTAAAGCATCAGAGCTACCATAGTCAAAACTTGGAAGAATCAATGAGTGGTAAATCGACAAAAGGGCAAATCTAGGCACTAAATTTGAAATAGATCTAAGACGGTTGGTATGTAGCATAGCACGCTGATGAAGGCTTAAAATATAAGAATGTCAGGAGAGACTATTGTGGAAAAGCAAACCTAGATGCTTGTGGCTATCAACCTCTTAAAGCTGCATGTTTTTGAAAATCAAAGGAAGGTGTAGCCTACACCACGATTACTAGATACTGTTAAAACCTTTGTGTTTTGAGCAGTAAAACTAACACCCAATGTGTCAGACCACTTTGCTAAAGTTAAGAGATCTTCTGACAAGACTTGGTGTAAGTGGCTTGGGAACTTGGATGAAAAATGCAAAGTTGTATCGTCAGCAAATAAAGAAATGGATGATTGAATTATGTCAGAAATGTCGTCAATATATATATGTATATATATAAGAAGGGTCCGAGGACGGAGCGTTGGGGTACGCCACAATTCGTATAGTATATTTCAGAGGTACTTGCGTTGATACGTACCACTTCAGATCTGTTTTCCAAATAAGAAGTAAGTAAGGTTAACAAATAACCGTAATACCCATTTGTTTGAGCTTGAAAAGCAAGTTGGCGTGAACAACGCGATGAAAGGCTTTTTGAAATGATGTAATTCAACGCGATGAAATGATGTAATTCATGACATCATAATAAGATCCTTTCTTGTGTAGACTTGAAATTGAGGCTGTTTTTTTACTGAAAAGGGAATTGCACTGATACCAAGATAAAATTGAATAGCAAGCTGAGTGGAGTTGCCAATGACCGACTGCATGATTTCAACAAGCGATTCGGGAGGTTTTTGAAACCTGTGCATTTAGCGGGGTTTAAATTTGACAGCATAGAGTACACATCAAATGGTTCAACAACCAGCGGGTTTAGACGTTGATCGGTGACAAACGATAAGTTTGGAAGATGTATTGATACGGCGTTCTTACTGCAATTGCGTGTGCAAGATGAACTGAGCGATTGAATCATCAACCTATTTAAGGCTTGAGTAAAGCCAGTAGTTGCACGACTACTAGACCTGTCATCTGGTTCTGTGGTGAAAGGCTCTCTGTCTTCCAACTTCAGTGCATAACTCCCTTCAACAACTGTGCACATCATCAAAGGCAGTGGCTGCGATATTTCGTCGTCTTATTTGGGAAATGCGCTGGGCCATGGCTCAGCGATTACAATCTTCCACATTCGATGTTGCGGTAGTTGAAAAGTTTCTCACCGATTTCTAACGTTCTCTGCAGCTCCGTCGCAACGAGCATTCAATCGGGAAAAATATCTGTTCAGATGTAACTCAGAGTAGGAAAGCAGACTAGACAAGCAAAAGTGTATGCAGCCGCAGCATATTTTAGGTTATAATTGAAAGAGGACTTATTGTTATTGTTCCAATAGTGCTTTCTTGAAAATATGTCGTACACGAAACTTCTTTCCACCAATCAAAGGCCTACCTTTATCAATCAAATAATTAATCTTCCTGGTAAGTTGAATTTGTGGAGAGACGATCTTGAGTGGACCGGTGCTTAGCCAGTTTTGGTATTGCTCGACTCTTCTAAGTTGCAAGATGGTGTGTTAGCAATTCGCAGTCTAAATCCAACGAAGGAAATTGCTGTTTTTTCTGAGCACCTGGTGCATTGCACAATGGCGCAGCACTTTACGTGATCTCAAATGCTAATCCATGCTACTTGAACAACTTGCTGCACAGTATCACGCAGTCTTTGGCTGAAATCCAATACCTATCAGTCAAAACCCAGGGTTGCGTGGGGAAACTACCTGCAGCAATTAGGCCTTGGTGAGAGAAGTGACGCAAAAGTACAATTCTTTAAACCCAAAGCAGCCCGCACAGAGCAAACATTTACTAATTTTCACCTGTTAATCTGCTGTTTACGCCGTTGTTAACATAATCATGGTGTTTCTTGTGTTTACTGCAGAAGCTGAACGGTAATTTGTGCAGCGAACGAGTGCGTGGTTTCGCTAAAATCTGGGTTGTGAACGTTTGTCCAACATCTTTAGCATTAAACATACCCAGAGACCAAGCAAATGAAGATCCAGAATTGCACTGATATGAGTAGAGAAGTTGCTTGAAATGGATGTAAACTAAAAACTACTTTGTTGCCGTTCTTCCTGAGAAGCTTTTGTATCTGAACGCAATTCGTCATTCATACAGGGCAGTACTGCCTGTAGCCAAAATGGTAGTCAAAGAAACTTTCTTAAATGATCAATTGGTTGTCTACCGCAAAAAGCAGATGTTTTTTTCTACCTACTGTAGCTTACTTGTAACGGCATGCAGACCTCACTGCCAGGCGCATATGAAGAAAAAAATTTGGAGGGCGAGAATTTTCTGCTCGAAGAAATAATTAGCTTTATGCGTACATGACAATTTTTTCTCAACGGTTCAGTAATTTTCGTCAAAAATTTTAGGAGACCGACACCATGTTTCGACCCTCCCCCTTGACTACGACCCTGCCCACTGCATTTATATGCAAATGAATATTACCCGTGAGTGATTGTGATGCTTGAAAAGTTTTGCTCTTCCCGCATTAATTTTCCAGCTACGACCTTGAATTCACCTGTTTTGTTGAGAAGTGTTGATACTGCAGCAAATGTTTATTCGAAATTTTTTTAATGTTTTGGTACATGATGAAAGTGTCAGCTACTTCACTAAAGAAATGCATTGAATGCGAAGACAAAATAATTTTGTTTTGTTTAGGACGACGTAATGAAACAGCTTTCAACGTACAATTTAACGCCTGAGCAACTCGGAGGAAGCACCCAGACTGTTTGCATATCCGCAAAAACAGGACACGGTAACTTACTTGAGTAAATCAGCGAGGCCTGCCTATTTGGTTTTTCGTTTTTTAAAGCGGCGGGGAAAAATTTTTTCCTCTATGTCGTGTGTATCAGTTGTTGCTTCTGGCGTTGCTGCGTGATTCATGCACACCTCAGAGGTTTTCTTCAGAATCATAGTCGTCGATATATGATGGGCAATTTCCCCATTGGATCGCACAACTATTGGAGTTACGAAGTGCAAATAAAGTGAGATGCAGAGCGAAACTTGCGAATTTTTGTTGTGGTTTAAGGTTAAGATTGAGATTCAAAGCTTCAGTTTTTGACATCAACATTAAAATAATAATTAATTCGGTAATGGAACGTTTGCTACAAAGTTTATTTGAGTCATCTTTTGACGTCTAGAGTGCGTGGTGAAATATGTTGCTCAGAGTTCATTTTCTTTGAACATCTGTATTGCGAGGGCTAAAAGTTGCGGCTGCAACGTCGTCGAGGCAAAACTGAAACTTATGAAACGGAGACCGATGCACACGTAAAGAGGGTCAAGGGTTCGAACTGTTTAAAGCGGATCTTTGGAAATTAACTACTAGTATTTTATTATGTAAACCAGCTATGTCAACCCGCGTGCCATTACGGCCCAGTCGAAGATTTTGTGCGACCAAGTTGAAGGTTTCCGTTGTTTATGTACAATAGAATGACAACCTGTTCTATGTTTGATAATCCCATGTTTGAGCTACCACTTCATCAATGTACTGTGTACTGTACTGGCAGATTGCATGTGTCCATTGACGCCTCGGTGCAAAACTGATTTCTAGATTTCTATCCCTTGTTCCATTTCTATCTTTCTATCCCTTGTGCCATCGTCAGTAAATTTATTTCTAGAGTTATTTGTTCCATTGGCAATAAACATGCCTAGGACATCACATACGGAGTGATTATACGCATGAAACAGTCGTTATTGTTGAATTTCGATTCGAACGCATTCAGTAGTTCAAGCAAAATTTAATTTTGCTGAGCAAAGTAAGCCATTTAGTGTGCAGCCTTTATTAAAACAGTGACACAATTTTTAGACCACCAAGACACCACAAGGGTGACACAGCTGAATCTCATCGCAAATTGCTTTTCTAGGAAATCGTTTTCGCGTCTGCGACGCATCTTCAGTCCAGCAAAAAAGTTTACAAGTGAAATGACGAAGAAGACTAAAGCACGATCAGAGAAAGTGCGCAGACTATAGTAACAAGTCCATAAAGCTACTAACTCACCCAGCCCCCAAAAAGGCGGTTAAGAAATTTGCCTTGTACACATGAAATGTTGGCGGCAGTGAAACTTGGCACATCTATTGAAGCGTTTGTCGCACAGGCGCAAGGATAGCGTAAAATTGTTTCCACGATCGACTCAAATTTGCGTATTTACTTTTTTTACGTGAACTTGATCCACACAGACTTGATTGTTTACCGGCAGGTATCAGTGACCTAGTGGAAAGCATTGTTATTCAATCGGAGTTGATGGAAATCAGGGCGGACAGTTCTGCTAAAGCCGAAGGCGTTGTGATTGAAAGTTTCGTACGCCACGGTCTTGGTTCTGTTTCTAACGCAGTAGTGCAAGAGGGAATGCTGAAAAAAGGAACGGTGAGTTGCAGTGCAGCAATTCGGTGCGGAACAATTCTGTCATTTGCCTGAAAAAATTTTGCTGATTTTTTCTGAGGTTTAATCTCACGAACATGTTTTCCATCTCGTCATATCGGCGCTTTTTACTTTTCATCGACTTCTCGTACAGCTTGTAGAGAAAACAGGACTGTGTAGGTTTAAGAAATGCACAGAACAACCGACAAACTTCGGCTTCCAAACAACAATGCGACAGAATATGATGTTTTTTTTCAGAAACATCATAGCGTTATTTTATCTGTGTTGATGTATGCACTCCGGAAGCTGAGTCTTTACTTTCCTTGTGTTGATTGCTTCTATACCTTTAAAAGGTGTAACTTCGTCTGGCGAGTTTTTGATAAACAGCTGTCCTATGTGCTGCTTGACAGGTGGAATTATTTCATTCTCAGTTCGCATTTCCCGTCCACATGCTTTTTCATTTTTTAGGGTTGTAACCAGTGTTTTTTTTAAGGTGTTTTGAGGGACCAAAACGGTCTCTCAAATTCCTCCAACGGTCTCTCAAAATATAGTGACCTGAGATCACATCAAT
>JGI24159J19872_10001022_pt1 | contig 29193 bp, 19 predicted proteins | sample Ectturendosymbi4_FD_19872 | JGI IMG/M metagenome (IMG submission 19872)
AAAATAACTCTACCAGACAAGTTTCAGGAAAAGACTGGAGGCCTAAAGTTTAGGAAATATTTCAGTTCAAGAGACTACGATCTTGTACAAAAATCCTGAGGAAGAACACAAGTGGAACTCGTACTCACGGACGAAGTTGCAGTCCAAACTCATCCTGAAGTATCTTTGTTCCTTTTCTAGCTTTCAGCGCTTTTCTCCACAATTGCTCACGCTGCGCTTCCTCCTTGGCCGCATCGTCCACTTTGCCTTGATAAAGCTCTTTGGCTTTGAGAGACCGTCGACTCTCTCTCCTGCTGTTCGCTGACGGGACAGGGGCCACGTTGGCAAAAATATCATGCTGCCGCATTTGCGGCACATCATCATCCTTCCCGCTTTCGGACAGTGCTCGGCCACTTTCGGTTTTCTTCGGTTTCTTGCTTCGCGGAGATTTCGCGTCAACGTCATCCGGTGAAGTGAGGCAGTCGACCCCCACTTCGCTCGTGTGAAAACGCGGCTTCCGTTTCTTGCCGCTGGGTCCGCGGGAGTCGTCGCTTCCTGCGACCCTTGTCGGTTTGACGCAGTACTCCCTAGACGTTCCTTGGAAGAAAAGCGGGGGGTTTTCTAATCCCTGGACGTTCTTACCACTTTTCCACATCTTCTTGACAAGTTTGTTGTCCGACGTCTTTGAATCTACGGTTATCACGTAGTTGTGCTTTTTAGTAATCGGTTTGTCGCTTTCAGAATGTGCGGGTAAGGTGGTGGAGTGGCTTTCGGTTCCGTCAGGCGAAACTTTGACTGCTCGCAGGGACTTCGTCTGAACCGCATCGCTTGGATCAGGTGCGCCATCTGAAGCGCTCGACAGAGCAAACGTAACACGGTGACCAGACGATTTGCGCTGCAGGAATGCTGGCTTGATCTTAGTTGATTGGTTGCAGTTGGTGTATAATCTGCAGGAAAGTTGTTAGATTTATAACGATGATTAGCCCGCGCGTTGTAAATTGGAGATTAAATTCATTTCTTTAGGCTTGAAAGAAAAACAGTTCTGAAAATTGCATCATTCTACGTTGAAATGTTTACCATCAAACTGGACAGATAGTCAAAAATTCTGCATTTGAAAAAGAATCGTCACTGCAAGTAGATATAGTCTCCCAGACACGTTTTGCAGTTGGCAGAAGGAGTCGATCCAATTTTTTACGGGGAACAAAGGAAACTTTGACAGAAAACGATTTTTTAATCTAATATCCCCGCACGTGGAGTAAGATGCAGATTTCAGTTGACACTTTAATAGAAATAGATGTCAATATTGTCACTGAAAGCTACTTCAGGACATGTTCGTACGAGATGGAACAGAATTATCAAAAACCAAAGTATGCTTCGAAACACATTTATCCTTAGTTCGGGTTTGCCACTACTGAAAATGTAACTTGCTTGAAACTTTCAAAATGCAACTTTGTTAGCGTGTTTCGAGATAACCACAAACAAAAAAATGACGCTTTTAAAGTTGTTGCCCAGGGGGGTAATTCATTTCAGAGTTATTAGAAAGGTAGTAGCTGCGCTTCTTCGACTTACTCGTTAGTTTCATTACTGGAAGATTCACAAGCGTAAAACACTGCGTCAGTCCTTCTGTCTTCGCTTTGCAAACCAACACTGCAGGCTTCACGCGCATATTTCACCCTGCTGCTTGGTTCAGGTGCTGGAACGTGACTGAAAGATGCCGTGTCATCTCCTGAGGCAGACTTGTCAGCGTCGCTGCCAGAAGACGAGATGTTGTTTTCAAGCTGTTCGGGAAACAGTAGAAAGTACCACATCATTTGTCAGTTGTTTTTCTTTCGCAGTCGATCAAGTGGCTTTGAAAGCTTAGAAAACTAAGAAGCTGTTGTTGCAACTTCTCGGTGAGCTCGCCGCTGATTGCGCGATACACCACAAACGGAAAGTGCGCGAAGAACTACACCCATACATCTGTGGCGCGAACAAGAAATAAAGGAGTGATCGCGGCGCGTGATCTGTTTTTCCTTGCTGCCACAGTATGAAACTTTGCTCACTTACCGCTCCACCTCCCCGATCCTAGCGCTGCTTGTAAAACTTCGAAAGAAAAATAAGAAACTGTCTCGAATCTTACAAGGGTCGAGCGAGCGAAGCAAGAAACGAAACAGGCTGAAATCTCCGAAGCCTTTAAATATAGCAAAAAAAACAAGAGAAGAAATTAACAACGAACAACGTCAGGAGGAGGAGGTTGACAGAAGTCAAGCTTCTGAGAATGTCTTTTGCTCTGTCGAATCCGACAGGAAAGAAATGACCGCACATGAAATATTTGAAAAATTCTGCACTACGCCGAGCTACTTTTTCACTTTTCATCGTTCAAGGTTGTATCCAGAAATTTTTTTTATCAAAGTAGAAACAGTAGGCTTCACTTAAACAATGTACAATTTTAACTTTGGTGACTTGCAATGTCTTTGACTAAATGGCGGAGCTCTTAAGGTCTGCCTTATTGTTGAAACCAGCTTCTTACGAACGGTTTTCCTCCCGTTTGTTCGACTTACCTTGTCCATGTGGCTTCATTCTCACATTTGCAAAACCCCACTTAGTTACCCTGAGTAATGACCGCCTATTCTCGGTTTTCGATTACATCCTCAGTTGGACGGTTTAGTAAGCTTTAAACCTGAGCAGTCTGCTCTCGAGTGAGCCGTGCACTGTCATGATGGTGAATGCACAAAGTGCTTTCAAACGAAATTGCAAAAAGGTCTTTTTCATGTGCACGGCACAAAGTCGTTGAAAAACAGGGCACATACGCCAAGTTTTAAGATGGTAGCAGCACCTTGCCAAGAAGAAACTCATTGTAAAATTGGTGATCCGGTTGAGAGTTGCCTGCAGTGCTTCGGGGAAAAGGAGTTTCCGCAGCGTTGGAGTTCCTCGATTGCGTAGATTGCTGGAAAAAAGTTAGCAAGGGTGAGCAGACCCTTATTTGGGCAAAATGCTGTGTTTTCTCTGAATGAATAGAACAATCATGGACTTTCCAATAAAAACTTGGTCCCACAGCGTGGCATGCATCATTAATGAATTATATCCTTGATTTAACAGTGGCATTTCAAATGACAACCGCAGAACCAACGGCTTGTACTTTAAAAATACCGCAGGACTTCATTGGTTTACTTCTCGTAGATTAACGCACGCTTTTTTAATTAGAACTTGGCTAACAATAGCAAAGACTTAGATTTTCTTTTGCTTAAGGAAACGTATTGTGTTTGTTTGTGTGTTTCCTTTCTTTTTTTTATTCCGTTTGTTTTTTTGTTTTCTTGCGTGCTTTTTTAGATGCATGAATGTAGCTATTGTGAGGGACATATAACGACTTAGAAACAATTTTGAAACAACGCTATTGTAATTTGTAAATTTTGATATATCAACATAGGCTTTAAACTCTCATAAACCTAAAAATGCAGAGCGTCGCAGCTCTGTTAAAAAAACGGAGATATACTTTATTGTATGTAGATCGAGAAGCACTTGAGGTTCCTGTTTCATCGTGATTTTCTGTCGAAATCTTGGTCGTTAATGGTTGAGGTAAGTTGTCCAGACTTCTCTGAGATGAAGATTCTCCAAGAGTGGCTCTGCTCGCCAGTACCTCACTTAAGACGGATTTTCTCCACCCAGAATCCTCCACGTTTTCGACTCCATCATCGAGTGAGGATACGGTCGTGCGACAGTCGCAATCTTCGCAATACTCGTCTTCAGAAGCGCTGGTTCCACTTTTCCGCATTTCCTTAGCTTGCGGCTTCGACTTGCGATGCACAGCAGGACTGTCCTTCGTGGATTTTCGGATCAAAGACTCCCTCAAGTCTGTCACAAACGCTTGAACCTTACCCACAAAATTCTTGGCTGGCTTAGAATTGGCTGCATCCGCGTTGTCAATATCGGGCGTGCTTGAAATTCTTGGTGCAAAACTTTTGTCCAAATCCAACGTGTCTGGCTGTGATTGGTCGACAACGTCTTTACCTGGTTCAGCCTGATCGTCGTTGAGAGCACCAACTTGAGACTGGTCGGACTGGCAATCGCAATCTTCGCAATACTCATCTTCGGAATTACTCGTCGGAACCGAGTTCACTGCACTTTTCCGGCATTCGGATTTCTTCGGTTTTGAATCGCGATTTGGCAAAGCGCCCGATGCCCTGTTTCGGTCTTCTGTATTTTCGTTTTCTGACAAACTCTGCAAGGAGTCGCTTGGACGACCTCTGCGAGACTGAGAGCCTTTTCCATCAAACACGTTCACTTGTGACATGTTTTTGTTGGGTTTATCTGATTGAACTCTCTCATCTTCAGAAAACTCGGCCGGAAATGATCTCGTACGACCCTCATGAGTTTCAGGCTGCACCGTTTCTAAGACATCGGAACGAGATCCGGTAAGAAAACTTTTCCGCATTGGAACACCTTCCATCTCTGAATCCGAAGGTTGAAACGAATTCGATGCGCTTCTCCGAGACGCGGATCTTCTTTTTTCCGTTCCGCTTGACTGCGATCTGTTCTCTGCATTGTGTAACTCAACCTCATTGTTACCACCACTCCTCATTTCACCATCATACCTAGCCGTTTGGCGATACCGGGGAGATCCTTCATCATCTCTGCTTGCCTCACTGTCTAAAGAAGAACTCTTTTCAAGGCCGATGCTGCTTCCGCGGGAAATATTGCGAGCACTTTTACCGGCAAAAAAACGTTTAAGCTGCAACTCATCTTCCCGGTACATGTCGATTGCGCTCTTACGAGTACCATATCTTGCTTCTTCCAATCCGTCCCGTCTGCTGGCGTCCGTTTCGCTTTCTGACCAACCGTCCGGTGATCTACCACGCCTTTGAGAATTTTGATACCCAAATTCATCTGACGCGCCACTGTGAGACCGGCTCATTGCTCCATCTCGTAGCCAGGGTCCACTGTGACCGAGGTTATCATTGTCGACGATAACCTCCTTCTTCAGACTCTCCCTGCTGCTCGCGCCTCCTTTGTAGACGTAATAATGGCGATCCTTAGGGTTAATTCCCTCCCCCTGGTTGGATTGACTGCTCAGGTGCGTTTGCGCAGTCTTCCAGTCTTCGTCCAAACAGCACCGCGACTTCGCTTTTTCCTTCGCCCTTTCCTCCTCTCGCAGCAGCTCTTCGCGAAGAGTGACCTCGGATTCCGTCCAAGCGTCGTAAGACTCCCTGGCAACGCGCTTGTCCAGGTTACCTTCGAACAGGGCCAGAGCCGCGTCGTCGCGCAGGTCCAGGATCGACGTCACCTGCATGTTCGCGACAAGCATGTCGGCCCTGACATGATGACGCAACTTTTCGAAGCCGATCAGGACGTCATCGAGCGTGGATCTCGCGTCGTCGTGGCCGCTTTCCAGGACGGCGGATATGTGCTCGTGAAGCGAGTTGCTTGAAGTCACGTGACCGGCTGAAACACAACGGTAACGTCTGCGATAAGTCTCAGAAAAATGGACCGCGTGTTTCACAGAGTGGCGCCAACCATTANNGTNGCCTTTATGCGAGATGCATTGACGACTACTGAAGCTCTTTCTAGTTGCAGAAACAACGAATTCCATGTATTTTTTAAATATCGTAGAGACTTGTAGTTTCAGAACTGGTTGTGGCTTTAGGGTAAAAGAAATTTCCTAGTTTACGTACGATTATTTTTGGACCTTTGTTCCTACGGCGAAATTAAGTCATAGATGCCAGCGACGTAAATTGCGATACGAATACATCAGTTTGCTAGCCTCGGTACCATGGAAGGTTCAATTTCTGGTTGAAAGGAATGTTGTTGCATTTTTATAGCGAACACTAATTAACATCAAGTAGTATCTTAAAGAAAATTGCATTGCAGATATAATAAACGCATACGGAGTGATTGCAGGCATAAAGTTGATAGGGTGCGACTTGTTGCTATGAATAACCTTCATACCAGTGTTGCCACTCTGTTATGAAGAAAAATCCCAGAGTTTACCTTGAAAAAACCCCAGAACATAATAAAAAACCCAGACATACAAAATGTTTGAAAAAGTCAAAACCCAACTTGAAAAGCACGCTACCGGTACTTGCACATCAAAGTTAAGGTAATACGCATTCTTTTGATCATATTTTTAACATGGTCAAGTCTATTGACATCACAATTTACAAGTAGGCTAGCAGCAAATCAAATGCATGAAGTAACATAAAAAATGCTAGTTAGATCTTTTCTAAAAAACATTTAGTGTTTTCTTTTACTTTCACCAAAATGCACAAATTGAAACAAGTAGGCTACATGATACATTCAAGGTCTTACAGTTTTCTTTTCACTCTAACCATTGCATTCATTGCAATATTTGACTACTGATTTAACATTCATAACACAATCAGTGCGCCCGTAAAACAATGAAGAGATTCTCAAACACAGCATCTTTAAAACCAAAAAAGCATTCCAGATTTATGCACAAGCAGCCCTTGACATATCAGCGATAGATCAGAGTGCTGACCTATGCCTAGTTAGTGCTTAATCTGTGAACCATTATATTTCAAACAATTTGGTTAAACCTAGCCCTACTACTCACATCTGCACTGGCTACTGACTCTGCACATATTACACCTGTGAAACTACTGTGTTCTTGAATGGAAAATACAGTAATACGACATACATTTACAAAAATTTGACCAGAGTCAAAAAAACCCAGATTTTCAAAAAAAAACCCAGAACCCCAGATAAAACAGAAAAACCCCAGATCTAGTGAAAAACCCCAGCAGTGGCAACACTACTTCATACCGAACTATGGAAATATATTTGACTTATGCGTGAATACTGTATCAGCTGATGTCTTATTATCAAACCATTAACCTTATTTTTCTGAAAGCAATCTGCAGCCTGCACCAATGGTTCGTCAACTGCTAAGCCAGCTCATTGGTCCAGCCACCTACCTCAAGACATTTTCGCATTATTATTTAACCTTGCGGGATTGTAACAAACACCTGCGAACGTAGCACAACTTACGGGTGGACTCAGTCGTCTTCCACCACTCCTCTGTGAACTCATGCGATGTTTTCTGCTTCCTCATTTCTTCCAGAGTCCTCTTCACCACCTGTCGCGTGTTGCCAATCGCGAACTCGACAATCTCACTGAATCGAAGCAGCTTTGCGGCGCACAACCTGCGCAATGGTGTGCGAAGACGCGACAGTGCTGCAGAACTTGCGGAAGAGATAGTGCGAAAACACTTGAGATCGCGACCGCTGAATATCATATCCTGTTTGATGTCACAAGCGCGCCGTTTATCGTTTCTGGTCCGGTGCAAAGTAAAAAAACGCAACGGAGTAATCAACAGCAGCCTTGTGATGAATAGGGCCTCGGCCACTTGGAAAACTTAAGGAACTGTCGACAGCAGTAGGAGATCTAATCAGAAAAACACAATACGTGATTTTGTTGGTGAGGCCTCAAATTGGACGTTGCTTGATTTACGGGAAGAAAGTTTCGATGAGCAGAGCGGTCAAAAAACTGGGCGAGCGTCTGGCGGTAATTGATACTGTTTGATACTTCGGTTTGGGCTTCTTCCCAGAGATCAGCCACAGGCTTTGATTAAGTTGCAAAGTGGTTTTATTGATAACGTTACTACTCTGTTGTCTGGATACATTATCGGGTTTATGAGGTTCGTACAAGTGCCGCAGAAGGTACTTATAAATTCAGAGTCGGCAACAATCAGTAGTCCCAGCGATGCTGGCGCTTTTTGACGCATAACTATAAAGTTTATTTTGAACTTCACTTGCAGGGCAGGAGCTATACTGAACATTACGCAAACATACATTTTATCGTAAAGCTCAGTTTCAAGTGTTTCGTCTGCGTTTCTTGTCACACACATTCCACAAATATTTAGTTATTCAAAGCAATTTGGCCATCACCTGAGTCAAACTTTATTTTCTTTTTCTAATAGGGTGATGCGATCCATCCTCAGTTTATGTTCCCAACACAAAATAACATTTCCATAACCCTATTAGCAAAATCAAACAACTCCAACGGATGTTTGGGATATACAAGAAAACATAATAACATNGAAAACGTTTCACGGACTTTTTTGAAATTCATCCACGCTGTCAGGATTTACGTGCGAATAAAAACAAATGAAAATTANAAGCAGCAGCAAAGACCAAGCACAGTTGACTTTCGTAAATCACAGCAATTACCTGGAGCACACGCTGAGGTTATGCAAAAGCTGCTTTGCTTGCGAGGCCCTCTGGATAGCTCGCTTGATGCATGTGTGGGTGAGTGCTTTCCTCACAGCGTCATTGACGCATTCCTCGATGCAGGACGCCATAGCGTCCTCTAGCGGCCACGACATATCTTCAGGTTTCTCTTGCGGATCCTAAGAAAGAGACAGTTTAACACAGGGTGTCGTTTCAACAGGCGCATGCAAAAGGCGTGAAGGCGCGCAGCTGAGCACGCTTTGCATGTATTTTTTGCTACGCAAGCCAGCGGATTGTAAATAGGCAAGCAGTTACCAGTTCATCTTTCGTCTTGAGAGTGGGGAATGGTCAATTAGTAACAGTGAAAAATCGCTGGATGATCCTTTTGTGGTGAAAGCTTGAGACCCCATTGAGCAAGCAAACCGAATTATGCATGGTTGTCAAACGAGGAATTATAAAAAATGAATGAAGTCCAAGGCGGTGTACAGAAGTAGCGGAGTTTATGTGACATGACAGATACAATATTTGAATAAAATGACAGAAGATAGTTGACTCTTCTTCATGGAACCTAATATACTGACCCGCCCTACTTGCATCGCTTATAGTCTGAAAATTATCGAAAACTCCTTCGGCCTGTTTTCCACAACTTATGAAACTATCACCCGCATTTTGATTCGCGAAAATTCGACTGCGATATTGATACCAGATTTTTTAAAATAAAAAACTACCTTTTTATAACTCTCGAATCCAGACAGCCGTTACGATGCAAATCGAAAAGTAGCCCTGTCGTAAAATTTTTTCTGTACGATTTGCAAGGTAAAGACAAGTGGTATCTTGGTTAATAGATTTTCAACGACACTATGTTTCCTAATTTTCGGCGGGTACCGGTATTACATTTCTTGGTACACGACACTAGTTTGCGCAGTTTTTAGCAAAGATTTAGGAAATAAACGGGAGGAGCAGCCGAATGAAACAATTAGGTGATTGTTATCTATAAAAATTTCAAAATGCGTGAAAATTTTAACAAAGGTTTCGCTTCAGGTCTGAGACTTACTCAAACTCAAGTTAGCATCGCTTTTCGAGAAAAATAAGTACAATTTGTTGGAAAGACAGCAAAAATGTCATTCAAAATATCGATGCAAAAAGTGTTGACCTTACAATTTACTTTCACCGCTAATTTTTGTCAAACTTATCCGGATGCAGCATCGTTCTTAATAGATTGTGGATTAGAGTAACACTCGACATGGAAGCAGCAGAAAACTTTTTTTTGTGTAATTGAGTTACAAGATAAATGAACAAAAGCATATTGTTGTAAAAGGAGGTTCAAGCATGAGATCTTATAACATCAAAAAAGTCACCAGTTTGTCAATCATCTTCGTTAGAAACTCTCCGGCTACTTGTTGTGCTTTGTATGGAAGTCTCCACGGGTCCTCCAAAACTTCACAGCAATCCATCACAGTACCGCCCATTCTTTCCTGCAAACACAGTCAAGGCGAAATAAGCAGAGCTTGTTTCATTTTACAAAGCTATACACGAACTTCAATGCCATTGCTCAAATTCGCACGAAACATTTTAAAATCTCAGAGTAATTGTATGTTTAGTTGAAGCCATGAAAACAGCAAAAACATTATGAATGCAGCGAAAAATGGAGAGTTTTATAGTTAAAATTTGTAACAAAACTTACATCGTTTTTCTGTTCAATTTTACATCTTTTTGTGCTCACAGTGAAGGCAAAATTTGTTTGCTTCTCTTGCAAATATTCACATGTTTTTCGGGGGTAACTGTTGTTGCTAATAATTTTACACGAAACGTAAGTACGTTTTATGACGTATTCAAATCTTTGTACATGCTGGGTTATATCAGAATTTCAGCGATGTTTTTAGTTTCTACACCCCATTTGACAGTTTCGATCAAAGCTATTGTCAAATTTCCTGTCATTCGCGTAAGCGTCGTATTTCTGGTGAGACCTGTAGATGAAGAACATTGTATCAGGGAGAAACAAAAGTCCAAATCGCGTTTTATGTCAGGTATTCTAACATATAAACCAAGAAAACTGAAGTGTTGACCCCACAAAAGAGAAATACAATCACTTCGTGTTAGCACAACAGAGAAGAATGTTGAATCAGTGCGCAATCTGACAAAATATTTGTCACCACAATCGAACAGCGTAAACTCTAATTCTCACTGAAAGAAATCGTGGAATCGCGTCAAGCAGCGTCGCGTTCATTTTCTTCTTCTTGCAATTGGGTGGAACTGCAAAATAAATTATTATTGAAAAAAAAAACAATTGTTGAAAACACTGCAAGCAAAGTCAGCTTCGTGGATTATAGTTTGAAGCGGAGACGATGAACAGAGTTCGAAAATTGTTTCTAAGCATTTATTTGCCACAAGCAGTACACGCTGTAGTTGATGTTCACATTGTTTTATTCTAGAAAGTTTTTTACGAAAACGCAGTGATCGGATTTTACTTTCTTGGGGGGGACATAAGTTGTTGCGCCACACAATTTTGATTCTAACGACTTCTACACTATGCTGAAGAACTTAAGGTATGACCGGCATGGTTACAGTTCATACGTCTGGATGTCCGCGTAGAGGTGCACAGTGCACACGGCTTCAAGTTCAACGGCAATATTTTCATCGCTCAGCTGGCACACTTATACTTACCTTCGTCCTCAGCAGGAAAGGGCATCGTCGCTGCTTCTTTGACGTCATCTTCACTTACAATGCCGCTATCTTTTAGGGGTGTCACTGCGTGAAGAAAGCAGTGGTGGATTTTGAGCTGCTGCTAGACATTTTAACTGCGAAGACGGTGAAAGGGAGAAAAATAAAAGAAATAAAAGACAGATGAGATTAGTGATGTTTGCTGCCACTGCTCGAAAGCTGCAGAATCTATTGGAATAAGTTGTTTGTAAGCACGCAAAACGTTACTGCTCCTTAACAAGAATTCAAGTGACGTCTGAAATTTCAAAAAGCCAGTTGAACCAGGAGACTTCTTATTTGAACCAGTGTGTGCATTTCTTTTCAACACGAAGAGTATGTCATTGCTGTTTGAAACCTCACGATACCTTGTTTTCTAAATCGAGTGATATTTGCTTATATCTCTTTTTTTAAACATATCATTCGGTTCGTGTTGAACAGACGTGACACTGCTAAATACACGAGTTGTTTTGTTTTAAATTATCCCAGCTGCAACCGAAAATGCTCCTTGTACATCAATACTTTCTTTAAATTGTCTCAAAGCGACACTTTCGTTAAGTACACAATTGATGTTGCGTGCAAATCTGAACCTGATCCAGTCACACTTTGGGATATTCTTCATCAAAGCATTGCTTAGCCAGTCGAGAAACTAAGTTTCTACAAAGCGGCCCAGGTCAGCTGAAGGTATCTGCTCAGGTGCGTTGTCAAAGCGCTTTCAATCGTATCATTGTATCTTTTCATTCGTAAGTTTGAAATGCCAAATGAATTAAAAAATTGGCAAAGGCTGGAACTATGTTGTGTTATATCAGCCTCCCAACCAGAGAGAGAGCAAAAAGCAGCACTTTCACAAAGTTAGGGCGAGTCCGCAAATGCAGTACGGCAACATTTGAAAGAAAAGTAAGAACATTGTTAAATTATTCTGGGATGAGTTATCTTACAACATATTATTTGATATCCACTCTTTGGGATACTGGCTTCGTTTGCAGATCATCGACAATAGCAGGACGCGGTGATGAATACGCGTACAAGCCGGAACTATGCTGCGAATTATGAGCATCCAAACAAGAGACAATAAAACCGAAGTGTTTGAAAGCGAAATGAAACACACCAGCCTACCCGTCTCCAGCAGGTCGTTCAGAGCTTTAATTATTTCGCGAAACTGCGCCAGCTTCACCAAGTTGTCTGACGTCACCACAGGCTCGTCGTCATCAAACTCGTCGTTGGGGCGTTTCGGATGTTGCAGATCGGGGGCCAAAAGAACCGATCGTGTGCTTTCTACCGCTTTCTCAATCAGTTGCCGATAGAAACGAATTCGTTTCGTGTCTTCTGCAGTGACAAAACGTACAACAATTCTCAGGTTTACGCGAGTTATTTGTGCGTGTTACTCCCAAGAATCCGCGGGTGTTTTAGTGTTTAATTTTAAATCACACGATTTCCTAAACCAACGTGATAGGGTCCTCCGAACATTTTAAAGTATCTTGCATTGCATGAGAACCGACAGCCTTACGTTGATTGAGAGTTTCAAGTACTTGCTTTTCCTACCTCATTTTGAGAAAACTGCTTCATACTTGCGTACAAGTTTTAACGAAAAAGTGAAAATGTTCTAAAGAGCTGTGCGCGTCACAGTTTCTCACGTGCGCCGCCATGCGGGGCTCCGTGCTCGCGGACGGTTGGTCGCCACATGACAGGCAGCATTTCGCTGTAGCGAGCGCCAACCACAATCGCACCGAAAGCGTCGTCTGCTTCAGAAGACGTTTCGCAGTCGCTCGTGCAATCGGAGCAGACCTACAGTACGGAAAGAGTTTTAAGCTTTCCATTTATTTTGTACAAATCATTCTCCAAATGGAAACCGTTCTGTAAAATCAAGGATTAGCTCCGCTGTTCAGCAAGCTTAAAAATTGTGATGAAAATGTGAGTTTTAAATCAAGGTGAAATAAATGCAGAATTTCCTAACGCACTGGCAACAATATTGAGAACAAAATCTTTTAATTTTGGTTCCATTTTCATCTCGAATAGAGTTTTTCTTGAGCCTAAATCTTCATTATAAGATGTAGATTAAGTGTTTGCTTTGTAAAACACAAATAACGATTAAAGGGACGAACTTCCCAAACGAAACTTTCCCAAACGAGTACTAAGGAATTTCCGATTTGTAGGAGTGTTGCTTATTTTTTGACTGTGCATGAAACTTTAGACAAAAGTGGAGTGATTTGGTGCGATAAAATTCTTTCAAAACTAATTTGGTTTAGAAGTTATTGGTCACTCTAACCCAGTAAAAATCTTGTACTCCAAACCTGTTTCCCGCTAATAGAAAACATAAAATGCGGATTTGGTCGATAATTCCTCTTTAAGTAACATTTTCACTTGGAATGGGTGGATTAGTAGGTTCGTCGTTGTTTTGTTTATAGGGATTTGCTGCGAGACGTTCAGCACCTAAGCGCTATCTCCAAAGCCATACACGTCGCTATTTCTGGTATTTTTGAGTCAACAGAGAAGGCCATGCTGGTCGCAAATGTCCGCCACTGAGTAAACAACATGGTTAGGAGGTAGGAATGTGATTACCGAACTTCAACTCAAAATGAATTGAGAAGCAAATTTGGTTTGTTACAATTTTCTATGGCAAAGCTTTATTTTCCAAATCATGAAAACTCAAAAAATCACCGAGGTGCGACTAATTTAGTTTCACCTTGCAAGTTGCTTCGTGATCAGTGGTTGCTTCGCGTTTATTGCGCGCAACCAGCACCTGCGCTCGCACGCATTCGTCAGCGCACGACTGCGTCATGCGCAACACGATGTCGTGACGTTTCCACCAATCCAAAGGCATCGGACGAAAGTCACCGACAACGTCATAATCTAAGGTTGGTTCGCATCTGGAACATAGAAGCTGATCTGTACAAATCATCCTTTTGCAGCTCTCTAAAATACGAATCTTTCGATACACGTTTATCCAACAGCGTATATTCTGAAGAATGCTGTGTATATCCAAGTTAGTGCAGATTCTTGAGATTTAATGCACTCAATTTGCATTGCTTTTTATGGTTAGGTTAGACTTTGCAGATAATTGCGTGGGTAGGCTTATCCATGCGTTTTGGTGACTCAAACCACCAAAAACAGAAATGCAGTGAAAAGAGCAAAACACGAAAAGGCAGCAAATTTAATTGCATGTTAAAAAAATAAAAAGCCTTATTGTTGTTATACTTTAATACCCTTCAAGTCCAGCTCCCGCCAAAATTTTGGCGCAGAGGCTATGATCAGCCATAACTCTTGAACGGAACGGGCTAGAGAGCCAGTGAAAACATCCCTGGATGCGTGAGAAAGCAAAGAATCAACTACACTTGACAAAAATATACCTTTAGATTTGAAATTTTTGAGAAAAATGCATATTTGTGAGGTTGCAGTATTAAATTTTTCGAAAATTTCGGAGAAAATCGAAAAACACGTTCCCCGCAACCCGTTTAGCCTTTCGATCCGGTTTTTGCGCTTCGCCGACAGCCGGAATACTCGAAAACAGGATCCTTTCGAGAAAGGTCGATTTGGGCCTTTCGAGTGTGAAAATTTGGGGGTCCAAAAGTATAGGTTGGACAAATTGACTTCTAGATCTCTGTTTGGGGTGCAGAGAATCCCACATTAGCATCAGTAAGGTGCTGAGTGGCTTAAAATGTTGTAGGAGCTATTCTGAAGCTTTAGAGACCTTGGGTAGGCTGCTAACCTAAGGGGTTGGGAAGTTATGACCAAAAATAGACCCTGAAAATTGCTCAGCCACTTAGTGGATATTTTGATTTTATTCCCAAATAAAATTAACCTGTCAATATTTTGGCTTGAAATTTGGTGGTATGTTGTAAGTCACCCAAATACACCTTTTCTGGAGGTTTGGTGGGGGTGATGGGTGCTGACTGGCAGAAAAATGGCTTGAACCTCAAAATACCCCTGAAATCCGTGTTTTTTGCCCCCTTGGACCCCCACCAAAAGAAGTTTCAACTTTTTTGATCATCAATGATAAATTGAAGACGTATCATGTGAAGAAAAAATGATGTGACAAAATTCAGTAATTTGTAAATTACATAGGAGTTAATAACAACAAAGAAAAACACAACAACAAGAGTCTGAAAAGCATGCTTATGTACAGTGAGGGTGGGTGAGCACATAGGGAGGGTGTATAAAGCACTACAGAAAAAGAGGCGCTAAATTTAAACTTACAGGAAAATGGAACAAACATACGATTGACCATCACCTGGCATATTGGCAAGAGAACAAAACATTTTTGTATTGCTTTCCAAATGGAAAAGATGAAAAAGACTACGTTTTCAAGAATTTCGGGCCAAAGCATGGGATCAATATTATATAGTAGACTAAAGAAGATAGGTCCAGACATTTATTCATTCTGGTTAAATAGGGCTTTTTGCAAAAAAAGCAAGCCTTTCTTAATACATGTGAACTGATGCAATCTTAGAAAAGTAATTGTGTTTGGGCAGTCCACAGTTATAAAAATAGTCTATAAATGTGACAACTGATAATTTAATTGAATCAGGAAAATCAGGAGAGTGTTTGGGCAGTCCACAGTTATAAAAAAAAGTCTACAAATTTGACAATCTGGTATTTTAGTTGAATCAAGAATTTTTAAAGTTCAGTACTTAAAATAGAAAATATCCATTATAGCTTTGTTATGATTTAAGAGCTGTTGAAGCGCGGATGAATTTTGTCAAACTCCAGTTGTTTCATGTTTAATTTGCCAACAACGTATGGTTAATAAAATTTACACTTTGGTTCTTAGATTAAGAAGATTGTAAGATTGCATTTATATAAAGGACAAAAATGTGGAAAGTTTCAGCAACCAGCCAAAAATAACAGCAATACCCCAGAACGTTTGCAGGATATTGAACAAACCGAATTTACGCACGCGTTTGCCCAAGCCTCACACAAAATTATGTCAATAATGTCTTATCAAACTTGGTGTTTAATGCAAGGAAAGCAAACTTGGCATTAAATAGGGAGTTATAGTTATATGGCCATATGCCGACGTGAAAAACATCAAGCAGCAAAGCGCTGCCTAGTGTTTTTGAACCGCCAGCAAATAATTTTTTAAAAAACCTTCAGTTTAATAGAATATTAAAAAACGTGGCTTCAATGAACTGCTAGGATAAAAATAGAGGCTAAATAATGCGAAAAGAAGTGAGAAAATATAAGACCTCCAGCAAAGAAAGAGTTTTGAAAAAAACTTACAAACTTCCAAGCTCATGACATACTTGCCACCAGGAGGGCTTTTATTAGTCCCTATTGTAGGTCCCGGAATGACTGTGGTCAGATACTCACTACGGTCATAATATACCAGCTTACGCTATATAATGCTAGGCGCAAATTTACTTGTCGAAAGACGCAGAGAGAAAAATAACTACCAGCTGTATGTTCCTCTTGATAGCAGTATGTTCCTCTTTCTACGGAAGTAACAGACGAGTTCTACCAATTAGTTTACGAGCAAAATTCAAACAATGCTCAATCATTAAAATGCCAGGTAAACGTTAACATATAATTGCAAGAACTAGAAAGGATCTTACCCGTAACCTTGTAGATGCAGCACCGGAATTTGACGTGCTTTATGGACGTGGCAACACACGCCGCTAGAAGGCACACTGGAGCAAGCCGCGTCAGAAATGAAGCTTTCCGAAGGAGAAGGTCTGCAAGGACGGTGCTTTGTTCCTAGTTGGGAAACAAACACAAAACACAAAATGAAGCACGCGTAGAGTTTCTTCAAGACTCATTGTCGGAGGAGTAAACGAAACGTTGCACCAAACATTTTACGAAGCAGATAAAATTTGCTGTCTGGTCAGTATCACCAGCAAAAATAAGTATTTGCTATTCAGGCGCATTTGTAGACAACTAATAAATGAATAAAAAACTATAGCGACATCCAAAAGTCAAGCAAATTTTAATCATGTAGCCTACTCAGAAGGCAGATTACTAGTGTGTCTACCTGGTCGAGGATTCAACCCCATGAGATCCATCAACGCCCGCATTTGATTGGGGCCCACGGAACTGAGGTCATCCTCGTCTATGACGTCATAAGCAGTCGCCACAGATACGCCACTGTCGGTCACAGTGGGAAGCTGAAAAAATCGAAGTTTGGCCAGATGGTCTGAGTGCCGATTGGTGCCGTTCTTTGCAAACAGCGAATGCGGATGGAAACTTTAGTGAAAAGACTGACTCATTTTATTTATTGCAAAGACCAAGAGAAGCGATGTACACAACGCGCTGACAATGTCGAACAAACTGTCTGTAGAATTTTTTTCACTACGAAAGATGAAATGTTTTTTGTGATGGATTTGCATATTGCCATGCAAACAAACTTTTTGGTAAATATTTTTTTATTGCAAATGCCGGAACCGCACTGTAGGCACAGGCTCTCGTACGTGTGAAATATGCAACGTCTGCGGGTCTGGACCAACAGCTTGCGGCAAAATTTATTTCGGTGTTGGCTGCTTTTAATATCACAGGAAAGTTTGTACAGTATGCAGAGTCGGCCTTACTTGGAATACCATTTGTTAGTAAAAGATGTAGTAGTCACAACAAACCCTCCATATCCTACTGACCCTGTATATCCTACAATCGCTTCGTCTATTACAGACGATGGTATTCAACATAGGCGCTGCATATCGTGGTTTCATAACGACTAGCCACTGCACCACAATGCTGCAATCTTACAGAACCAAGAAATGTTACGCGTCGGTGGTTCCCCCTTTTGCATTCCCAGAACTTTCGAGAAGCAAGCGCGAATTGAAGTTACTCGTACCTTTCCAGCATATCTTATCAGAGCTTCTTCGTAGCACCTGACGGCTTTCAAGGGCAAAAGGTACCTTCTGCACGGTGGCTGCTGTTGAGTCCCTAAGTGAATGCGACATTCTGAGCAAACACTGCTGGGTCTGAAATGCAGTAAACACGGCGGAAGGTCGCATGTTTGTGTCCTTCACAGAAATCGTTTGAATACATAGCACCTAGAACAAATCGAAAAAATCTAGCGGCCTTATGCAAGTTTAACGTAAAATAAGTATTAGTAAATTTCAAGAATTTTCTTGGGGTATTGTTTCAGGTTAAGTTACAGTAATAAGGGTAGTTGCGATTCCATAATCATAATGCGTTTGCTTTGATAAGGTAAAATCTAGTGCGTTTATGAACTTTGTGCTGAAAAATAAATTTATATCAACGCCAAGTTAAAAAAATATGTGTCACATGAATTTTGGGCAATTGGAAAATGATCCTAAGATTTTGGTGAATACATTCCTTTCATTCATTTAGAATATGCTCATGATAGCATTATGACGTCAATTGTACATGGTAAACCAACATTACAACTTCGCTCTAACAGCCGTGTTTGCGACGTTCTTGGATCAGAGTCAATCAAAGGGTCGTAACCGGTCTCTATAAATAACATATTATTTTTTGTGTCATTCAATGGTTGTTCTTTGTAGGGAATTAACCTTCAGGGTCTTACACCGCACAGCGTTTGGTAAACGCATCATCAGCGTCTTCGCCAACAGCTCTTTAGTCAATGGAACGGACAGCAATCATTAGAATTAATTTTAAATGCGAAAAACTTCCCTCGTAACTCGTGCAAACTTCCAACAACTCACTTCGATTGGCACGAGAGGGCGCTGTGGAAATCTCCCGACATCGAGTCTCGAAAGTGGCACACGCACTCAAGTGGAACGTGAGCGTAAAGACGATCCGGATCGCGGTTTTGATGCTCACCAAATCGTGACCACTTTTCGTGATGCAATCGGCAGCATTCGAACTTGGGAACCTTAAATGATTTCAAAAGCATCAGGACGGTCGGTAGTCTTCAGAACTTCAGAAGAGGGTTTTTGTTTCCACCAGAGTTTCATTAACCAAACACACGAGACTCTGGTTTCGAAACGTTTTGTCGTCCGGCTTAGGACCAGTCACATAAATGATTGTCTTTAAGAATAAAGACATTTTTATGGATCCACTTCTCTTATAGCTCTGAACCCATACGTAAAAGCACCTGTCAAGGCTTTGCAGAAAGTCGACAACGTGATCCTTGCGCTTATCGTTCGTGGATAAAATCCCTAACATTAGCGGTTTAACATAAATCATTCACTGAAAGTAGTACGCAAAAATAAATTGTCATTCGAAGTTAGGACTAAGTGAATATTAACGAACATTTGGTAAAAAAGGGTGTAATTTACTTCGTTTCGCTTTCGGTTGTTCGTCAACTTGCCCATGCTAGGCAGCTATTGCAGCTTGCGTAACAAACGCTTTATGACATGCTGTGGTTGATACGTCAGACCTAGTGGGCAATGGCGGAATATTGCTCATAATAGTGTTTCTAGGTGACTGAAAGTTGACTAAGGTGTAAATACCGGTAGAGTTGAATACCGAAACTTCGACACATTTATGGGCCAATCTACATAATTGTCCGCAAATGCATTTACCGCTATGACTGTGATCCGACGTAGTTCACAGCACCGGGGCATCTTCGTGCGCCTGTACTTTACTAACTAGGTCGGAATGCTAAATATTTACGGTGTATTCATCACCAACTGGTTGCAAAGATCCAACCTATCTGACATCTGAACACAACCGCACAAAAGCTTTTGATGGTCTGTTTCAATCACATCCATGGCTAGATTGGCATAGTGAAAAACATTCTTGATTAAAGCAATCACGTAAGGAAATGCAGTTCGTCACGTGGACTCAGAAATATGTTTTGAACCTCAGAAATACTGCCTTGACGTATCAAAGCAAAGCATGTGCTCCCGTTTCGGACACGAAAACTGTCCGTAACAGGATCGCGTGTTTCAAAAAACTGGTCCAAATATGGCTTGCTAGTTTCCTTAAGTTCGATCTGACAGAAGCACGATAAAGGGTCTTTACAAACGCGCGGGAGCATCTGCTGCAAAACTTGCCTAGACGAAAAAAGACAAGCTCACACCTTGTGCAACTCGCACGTGTCGTTCAGAAACTTTTCCAGTACATCGCGATATTCTACGCGTCCCGTGATTGGTCGCCTGCACCACTTGTTGATGACTCTGTCGTCCGAATCCACGTTACGCACTGCGCAGTCCACCGAGCTGCTTGACGTACTGAGATCTATGCTTTCACAAGGCACGCACTTATGGCAAGGCAGTGACGACTTCTCATCGACGACATCCTCAACCGTCTGTGCAGTCTGTTGCGGTGGCGGGGCACGGCCGGGCTGTTGACTGTGACGTTCAGAAGGAAGTTCTTGGGAAATTCTTTGCTCTTTGTCCTTATCCACGCGATTTGCTTTTGCGACATCGCTGGCAGTCCTTTTCTGAGCTTTGGGGGAGACTGGTGCGCGGGCGAATTTGCATTCGTCGACGATTTTGTGCTGAATGTTTTCGAGGATGTGGCGTTCTGGCGGATGCCAGAGCTCGTGAGCTTTTTTAGTCAGTTCCTGTGGCAAATAGAATGAACTCTAAAGTGATCAAGCCACGACCAGTACAACCAACACAGACAACTACAAAGCTGAAATGTCAAAATTGCTTTCTTATTCGAAAACCTTACTTCAAAAATCCTTGAAAACTAGATTGGAAGAGCAAGCGAACATTTGCGATCGGACTTCCGCATATGGTGCAGGGTGTGCGTTGAATGATTGGAAGCAATTTGGGAGCAGCTAATTTCAGCGCGCGTGAGAACTGACCTTCATTTTCTTGTTTTCTTGCTCAAACCATTTCTCACGGAATTTCTTCGCTCGCTTCTTGGAATGTCGGTATTTGGCCCCACCGTGCGGCATATTTTTGCACAGCGGATGTTTCGAGCAGATTCTAGCGTCTTCGTAGTCCGGATCAGAAGCTTCTTCCTTATCGCTTCTTGGCACTGACCAATCTGATTCTGCTGACGATTTGTCTGTTGCCCAAACAAAAGTGTCGATTTTCAAAGTTCGCAAAACGTCATGAAACGAAGCATCTCACGTTGCGCTTTGTTCGGTGCAAGGTTTGATAAAAAATGGATTGCGAAGCACATAGTTATGTTGAAAAAGTTGATTAAACTCAAGTTAGCTACCGATGGCGGGCAAGACAGGATTTGACCGAACAATTAATAAGATTAGTATAAATACGTGTTCACATGTTTAGTTTGTAAGCTGGTGATGAATGGAAAGTGAAGAAACATCATAATTGCTCACCTCCTTGTCTTTCCCCTTTGCGATGCTTAATCAAATACCGATACGTAACAACAGGTTTCTTTCCTCCTTTCAAGGTGACGACACCACCGCACTCCTCACAATATTCATCAGAGCTGGCAATGGACGAAAACTCATCGTCTTCTCTACGTTCTCGGGCCCAGTATTCGAGATCTTCTTCCCTTGAGCGCCCTCTTTTGGGAGAAGCATGCCTAATGATTCCACCGCATGGTGTCTTTTCCTCTTTTTCCGGGTTGGAGTCTGGGATTGTGGCTAAATTGCGTTTTTCGGCCAGTTTACGCCTTTCATTAATTTCGGCCTTTTTTCCAACAGTCTGCGCTGTGACTGGATACGGACGCGACTTTCTTCCGATTCGCTTGACTGCGTTCTCATCGCAGTCGCATGGATCGATGGACGTGCTCAAGTCTGGGCCGGGGAAGTCCCCACTTATTTGGGTGTACATGGCCAGCATCCTCGCTTCGCTCGAAACTTTGCCAAGATTGAGTTGGCCCTTCTTGCACAAGCATGGCTGCTTGGCCCGATTGGTCCCGTCCATGAGGGGTTTCAGTTTCTCCATCTTCTTGCGCTCTTTGAGCTCGTTGGCTCGCCTCCTGCTCACTTTGCAGCCTTTGAAGTCGCGGTACGCTTTACCTTCTGCCAACATCTTCTGCTTGCAGCGACATTCCTCCCGCTTCTCGCAACCGCAGCATAGGGACGTCGTTGAATTGGTGGTCTCGCTGGGACATCGAGCGCTTGGAAAAGGAATGAAACCGCCAGCTCCTGATTCCTTCTCTGAGCTCAGATCGACATCCTCCTCGGCAGCTCTGAGCGCATTGTGTGAGGAGGCGTCATTACCTGGCCCTGCTTGATGCGATTGCTTCTTGCTGGATCTATCCGGTTCCGGTGGGTCAAAAGGCGCGTCTTCCCACTTCTCTGGATCCAAGTAGTCGCCGGGTTTCAAGAAGCTCCGAGCTCTCCGCCCGGGCACCTCGCGAAGCGTCTGTCCCGCCGCGGAGATGCCGCGGAGATTGGGTACAGGTCGAAAGTCCACGTCGCTGGGTATTTCTTTGCATCTATCGGTGATGACGTCAGCGACCTGGGTCGCGCTCTGCGCCTCAGCGATTTCCCGCGCGATGGTGCAAATCAGACAGCCGTAATGTGCGTCAGGCTCTTCTGAATCAGAACCCAGATCGGCTGGGTCGTGTCGGCACGCGCAAGGGTATTTTGTAGGTTCGGCTGGCGTGCGCTGCAGAGAAGGCAAGTTCTTGACCTTTCGGCCCCACTTTTTAGCGATTTCGAAAAGGTCCATTTGCTTGCTATGCGGTCCGCGGTATCCCATGCGCCTTAGCTTCTTCTGGAATGCTGCACGAAGCAGGCTGCTTTCACTTCGCTGCACTTTTGCTCCTGTCTGCCCACCGAGAAGCCCCGAAAGTTCATGTTCCTTAGTTTTCTTCTTACGAGGTCTGCAAAATGGATTACGATGTACTTACTTTGCTGCTGGGTATGTATGCACTACTTGAATTTCATGCCAACATAACTCTATAATAAAAAGTTTCATACGCACAAAGCAAGTTTTTTTTGGAGGTGCAACGATGCTTTTAGATCATTTTTAAAACAATTTTCAATACTTCACTCGCTTTCCAACCACGTTATAATTTTTATTGTTACGATGTTTAAATAAACGGTAATAGGACTTGCAGTGATTTATCAACAATTAAATACGTTAGAAAACAAAGCAGATTTTTTTTAAGGAAAAGCAGATTTTTTTAAGGAAAATGTTACGTACCCAGAATGCACCTGTAGGGACCCGATTTCTCTGATTTTAGGGACCCGATTTTCTCTGATTCTAGGGACCCGATTTTCAATTCTAGAGACGTGAATCGGGTCCCTAAAAGACCTTAAAAAAACCTGCTAAAGTAACAGATGTATTGAGAAGGCCTACAACAGAACTTAAAAATCAAGAGATCTGAATGATGCAGTCGAGCAGTAAACTTAAGTGGTTTATTGGCAGCTGTATTACTAGTAGACCATCAAGACATGATTGCCTAACCAAGAGATAGATTCTTTGTTGCGCTAGGAAAGTGGGATCTGTCTTAGGCAGCGCAGTTGCGAAAAGTGTAGAAACGTATCCGAGCAATATCAATGATAACGCGATTAAGTTTGAAACACAAACAACTTTACAAGAACTCAATTGAAGCCAGCTTGTGTTAGAGTACTTCGAAATTGAGAAGAATGTTGTGCGCTCATTGCACGCACAATTTATACAATCATAGACGTTCTCCATCGAACGGCTAAATATAATGTTGCAGGTGGTGTTTAACTGGTGTGTGAGTAAGAAGTGTGGAACGATGCATTGTTTCAGGTGTTATTAAAGCAAAGCTTACTTGTACTCGAAGTTCATGTAGAACTTCTCGTAATCTTTTGTTTGAAGAAAAAACTCGTTGTAGTTCATCCTTATCTGCGCCTGGCAGTATTTAGCCAATTCCGCTAGTTGCTCCTCGGTCCACTGGTTGTCTTTTTCGTAGATATTGACCTTGGCTCGCTGGTCTAACGGTTGCCACAAGCTGGACACCAGTACATCTTTTCTCGGAGCTTTTCGGAAACGTTCGCACGTGATATCAGATTCGCTCGGGGAGTAGACGAAGCTTTCAGATTTCACAACTGTCCGTTTAGGTTTTTTCACTTCTTTCTCCTCGGGCCACTCACCGCGCTGCCTGCAACATACGGGCGTAGAAGCCCAGGGCGACTTTTTGGCGTCAAAGGCAGGTTTCGTGATGTTCTCTGACATCGCTTTCCAGGCTTGCTCCGGTATCCCCAAAATCCTTCTCACTAAACAGTGAAAACAAAAGTACACTTGTCAAAGTCACTTTGGGGCAAAGAGCTGGTACTGCAAACACGAATTTGATGTAAACGTTTTTAAGTTACAAAAACGAAAGCTACTTCGAGAGGAGTAATAATTGCCATCATTGTACAAGAAACATGTTTTAAAAAATTGTGAACAAATAACTTTAACAAACAAGATTGAAACTGTTGGAAACTCTCCGCTGGCGTTGCGCTGATTGCGCGGTTCACCACGAACGGAATGTGCGCGAATAACAACACCATATATATGTCGCGCGAACAAACAGTAATAGAGCGATCTCGTCAGGTGAACTGTTGCTTGCTGGCACAGTGCGAAGCTTTGCGCACATGCCGGCTTTCCGATCGCAACAAAATGGTGTTGTGACCAGGATGTGAAGGTCGTGCCAGATGCAGACTTCACAAAAAGAACGTGCGATCGGTGCGGTTCGTTGTAAAAAGGAGGGGATCTTGTTGCAACCTCTGCGATGGCGTTGCGTTGAATGTGCGATTCACCACGAACGGGATGTGCGCGAAGAACAACACCCATATATACGTGGCGCGAACGAGCAATAAAGCCTATTGTTTCAAAGCAGAATAATCCATGCAAAACAGGTAAAACGTTTTCAAATTTAACCGTACTTGTGATAGAACTACCAGAAGCAGAACGTTTTACAAAACTCCAGGGTATCTAAACTTTCGTCTAGATATCTAAACATAATATCTGTTTCAAGTCAAATCTTTCGGCTTTCTTTCAAGTGTTGTTTTTTTTACTTTTCAATGGAAAAATGTTTTTCTGTTAGTTTTGACTTGGTAACATGGTTTTTCACCTCTGTTGGCCCCTTGCAAAAAATCTACTGTTGGCCCCCTTGTAAAAAAATCTTCCCATACCACAATATTTTACTGTTTGTGCATTAGAATGTGTACTTATATTTACTATTGAAATGGTTTTAATGGGCTGTAGAATTTTTGTTTCACTACAGTACCACAGTCATTAGAAGGTTTGTAACAGGAGTTACGGTGAACAACAGTTTATCGATCTTGTCGAATTGCATCAGGTCACGGTCGAACATGTACTCACCCTCTTCTTTGTCATCAATTCCTTCCAAAACTTCTCGTGCGTGACCAACGGCTCTCAGCATGCATCGTGCCATCGCGTTCAAGCGCAAAATCACGTGACGAAGGTGTAGACATGAAGACTGCAAACAGAAAAATCAGGCTCGTGAAATCATCGCCTCGCTCCGCAAGTTCCAAAAAAAAAAAATATCGCTAAGAACAAATTCCAGCTAAAACCTGTTCGACTTTCTAGTGAGGTGGCGAGCTCTGACCAGTGGATAGCTGGTTTTGCTTGAGAAAGCTGCTTGCTGGCAAAAAATAGCTGACAGAGTGGTGTTTATCTGTTGTGACACGTTTGCGTCATGCAATAGTTTTGTTATATTAAAAAAAAATCACTGTAAAACTTTTGTGGCGAACAAATTGTAAGTTGGACAAATTATTTTAATTGACAAATTATTTGAAATTGAAAAAAATTCTAAAAAATGTAATTTGTGCAATATCTTTTCCATGAAAAAAACTTTAATACCTAGCTTTTTTCTATGCTGCCCCCGACTCTGCCAAAATAATTTTTCCATTGAACTTTGCTAATAAATCATGGTACAAATTCATAAGTTGCGTGCTCGTGTTTTACGACATATTTTCATTTCCTACATCATCGCGAGCCTTGATCCTTTCAAGATACTGTACGTTGCATTGCATTCTGTCATCGAAGTTTGTTTTTTATAATAATCTTTTCCGGAGTCGATTTTAAATATTATTGCTATTTTTGTTGTAAGCGGAAATTTCAAAATGTATGCCAGGAGTCGTAACTTTCCGCAGGGTGGCCTTGGATTTCCCACCTTGCAGTTAAATTAGTCTAAGTACAGTAGATAGATATCATTGGTGTCGTGTGGAATACTAGTAGGCTAGACCGCAAACTCTAGGAAACGTCATCATGCACGTTTGTAATAATCCATGCAGCAGATGTTGTTCAGTCCTGTAAGGTCACTATCTTGGATCAGAATGTTGGTTGTTTGTAGAAGTAGAGGGGCTGTAAATGTGCCAGTTGTAGCACTGGGTAACTTTGACATGATTAAAAGAGGATTGTTTCCCATTTTCCAGTACTTGATAGGTTTAGGGTGAGGTTAGCCGATTATTATGGAAAGCATTAGATTTCATTAAGATAATGCAAAGCCACATGCTGCAAAGATGCAAGGTTAGCGATGAATGTAGTAAAAAACTGCCATAAAAAACGAACATCCGACAGCTGAATATACATGTTTTATTTGAAAACTTTAAAGGGAAATACTTTGTTTAGCGGAGTAGGACGCAGTAAAAATAAATTCGTCATGTAGTTTTCTTCTTTGAAGAAATGTTTTCACAAAATAAACTTTTTGAGAATTTTTTTTCAATTTAAAAGAATCGGTAAACAGAACTATTATTTTTCAAAAAGAAAAATCTTGTTTGTGAAAAATAATTTTTTGAAACTTGTTTGAAAAGTCAAAATATTTTTTGAAAAACAAATATTTGCAGTGCCTTTTCTTAATTTCACTAAACCTTTAACTAGCGTGAACGGGCTACCACAGTTGTCTGAGACTGCAAGGATCGTCCGATCAGGCACCACTCATTTTTGTTCGACAGTAAAGTAGGTATTTGCAGTACTTTTGCTGAAAACAATAGAAAATCAGCAAATTGACGTTTCAGAGATGATAAATAAGTTTTTTTAATTTATGTAAAAAGAAATCACATTATACTGTGCGTAGAGTACCAGTATTATTAGAAATATGGCACTCTTTTGCGTTTGGCAAAACCTCTACGAGAGAGGATAATCGCTTTGCGAAAATTCCAGACGAGTCTGATACAAGGATTACAATCATAAAGTTGGCCTTCTTAAGTTAAAAATATTTCCCACCTGCCAATCGGTTCATCATACATGGACTGATTGGCCTGCATGGGTGAAGAGTTTAGTCTGCGCTTGGAAGAGATTATTTGATTCACAGGTGGAGCCCAGCCAGACGTCACTACTCTGGACCTGATTTGGTCTTGAATAACAATCAGACTAAAAGAATATTCCAAGTTTTCGAAAAATACAGAAATCGCGAAAAGCAGCCCCATCACAGGGTGCAGTTTGGTGTCATGCCCAGGGATAAGCAAGTACTTAACTTTAATCTTTATTTAATGTTGTCAGCACGTCATGTCTGTTATCTATTTAATATACGCATGAAACATTGGCAATAATGTTTGATTTTTCTGATAGTCTTAAATAAAGGAAACGCCACAAGAGTGAATCGAAATGAGGTTAAGCATGTTTGGCCCTATGGTTCAGCTCAGCGAAATAGTAATTGAAATTCCATAAAACTCTTAGACTTGCAATCTTTTTGTTGCCAAAAACGTGGTTTTAATGCTGAAAATGTTGCTTTGTTCAGAACATGTATGCCAGAGAACGGCAAAGAATGACAATTGTGCAGCAAGCAGTCAGGTACGGTAATGTAAAACCGTCTAACGCACTTGGCTAGAGGTAATTGTTCACAAAGAAGTTTTACTTCAACCAGTGGCTCCAGTTGGTCTCTGATGTCGTTCCTGATCACGCGAGCTATCTTGTGCGCCTTCAAGCCGAGACGTTGCACTTCAGGAATTAGGAGACTGCCCCTTGGAACCTCTGCCACGTAGTCAGCCAAGCGTATCAGCAGCTGAGGACAAAGTGAAACAAAGTTTCCACACTGCAGACTGGTTCGATAACATAACAATCACGAAATTACAGAATTGAAAACAAAATCAAACACAAAGCAAATTTCCTGACAGCAAGTGCAAAAAATCGTTGGATTTTGAGATAGTCGTATGCAACGTAGTGTGCGGATGAAGCGTTTCAACCTTTAAATTTTTTCCTGAATCACCGTTTTTTGAGCAACCTTCATTTGCACAAAGTCTAAACTTTTTTTCAAAAAGAATCATTTTTATTTTATTTTAAGTGCTTTGTGTGATCGCAGTGCATGCCTGCATGCAACTCAGTACTTGTACTGATATTTCAAACCAGAATCGTCGCCAGAAAGTTTTCAATAGGGGAGTTTTGTGGTTCTGCGGGGGGGCTTGACATAAAATTCACCAGAACTCCAATGATTTAGTGTTTCACGTTTCAATTTGGGGGGCTTGGAACTTTGTTTGGGGGGGCTAAGGCCACCAAAGTCCACCGTGGCGACTGGACTGTTTCAGACAGTTGACGACTTAAACAGATATTATCAACACGATGATTTGCGATAATGATAATTCAAAGCAGTCAGAAATATGTAATTACTTTACCTATACCACTAAATGTCTAAAACAATTAACTTCGTCAGCAATATATATTGCCAACGCTTGAATAATGCTAGCTTGCCTTTCTTCCGTACGGTTGCTGTTCTTTGATATCACGGTAAATCCTCGTCAGTATTCTTCTTCCATCATGACTGGTGGACAAGTGATGGTGAAGATCCACCATCAGACCGACGCCTTGATCATGACCCACAGCGATTCGTATCATTCGGGTAATGTTGGATCGTTCTGCAGAGGAACAGTTAATATTGAAGCGGACGAATACAGATAAGACTTCCAACACACCAGAGAGACCTTCACGTGGGGCTGGGGACTACTTTCCACCTCTCAATCAAGAATTTGAGATATCGATCCACGACCCTCAAGTGACGCACAACATGGTTTTATGTTTAGAACAAAGGCTCAAATCATTCAAATTCCTGATTGCGTGGTGAACATCATTCGCTGACAACCCTTAATAGTGATCCTAAAAACGTTTTAGGAGCAAAGCTGCCACCGCAATCTGTTCTGGATCAGTTTTCCGATGGTGGGTCGCAGCTTGGTGGTAATTACTGTCCCAAACTAGACTGTAATGTTCTCCAAACACCTCTTGATAGTGGTCTGTTATAAACTTGGCTTGACAAAAAATACCTCATGTTTGAAGCCTTAGCAGAAGGTCCAGCAGATTGTAAATTTATGGAGCTAGTTCATTTGTGACCTGCATACGAGTACAGCACCGAGTTTAGAGAGCCGTAGAAGACATTTGCACGAACTGCCTTGTGTAGAGGGACCTCAAGCAGGTAAAGCAAAGTCTAAGCAGCATCGCCCAAACACTTCAACGGTCTTTTTCATGAAGAGAACTGCGAAGCATACCTGTGGGTCCGCTAGCGACTGCTTGAATAAGCAGTTCGCCGAAGAGCACAGCACCGTCTTGAGTCATCAACATGTGGCGGTAAAATCTTGACAAGCGTTTCAATTCCTCCGCTGGCAACTGAGCCAGAGGGCAGTCCTGTTAAAATTAGTTGGAAGTGCAGTTTTTGT
>JGI24159J19872_10001023_pt1 | contig 29185 bp, 21 predicted proteins | sample Ectturendosymbi4_FD_19872 | JGI IMG/M metagenome (IMG submission 19872)
CTCAAATGAAAAAGTCTTATGTGAATGCGATCTCAAATGAACAGGTTTCAAATAAAATGAATTGGTCTCCAGTGTCTGCACATCCTTTTTTGTACTTGTATTTGTGCAAAGAAAATTTCCACATATGATCTTCATACCTGCGCACATCATCTCTGAAAATTTGATGTAATTATAATTGAAACCTTCAGAGTTTTGTACTTTCAGATCGTAACGATACGCATGCATGGGTACTAAACTTGATCCTTTTCAGCAGGGTTGAACAGTTGTTCTGTGAAGCACCATAACTTTTTCAAAACTGAATTTTTTGCAACCAAAAATTTACAAGAATGTTTTTCTGAGTAATCATTATGCGTTTCTCCTGAAAATTTGAGTTCAATCCATGAAGAACTTTGCACAAGTTATTAAATTTTGAATTGAACAACCAGACTCTGTTCTCAGTGCATAGGACTAACTTGCTGCGCGTCACTAGCAATGCACTTACCTGAAAAATTTTGCTTCAGGAAGTTGTTGCCCAGGATGAAAGATCTTTCCTCATGCTTGTTTTTTTGCAACCAAATTTTACACAAATGTTCTTGTGAAAATCAATCTTACCGGAAAGTTTGAGGTCAATCAGATGAGTCTAGCTGTTGGGTAAAAACAACCCAAAAAACATCCCTCACTGGTTGAATAATCAAACAAATCATGCCGCACCAAAGGTGTTAATTGGAATTAATTTTGTGGTGACATTCTTTTCAGATGTCTAAATTGGCTGTATGTTTTGCACAGTATTTGGGGTGTATTGAAGTACGTCAGAGCATGCGCACTTTGGACTTTGATATGAGAACATTGGCCACAAAGTAAGTTAACATGATTTTTTCATTGGGTGCTTGCCTCAAAACTTGTTTGTTTTTTTGATTATGTGTCAAAATGAAACAAATCTTTTTCATTTACTAAGGCTGAATTGTGGGACTATTTGATTGCTTTTTTAGTAACAAGCAAATGAATGACAAGAAACAGTGCATGCAGATCAACAGATAAATTAGGTAAAACTCAAGTTGTGCTCCCAGGAATACCTTGCAACATATTGGATATAATTAAAGCTGCCATATGTATTTTGTTTTTGCAAAACTCACTCATAGTTCTTAAGCTTTCGCTGCATCGGGATTGGAATGTTTTCATGCTTTAAAATACAGTAAGCAAATGCTCAGGTTGACTGCTAGCACCAATGCAACTGTTTTAGTTTGCTCAATCAAGTTATCCTGCGTTTCAAATACATGTAAATGAGATTTAGTTGGTGCTAATTACATTTAGTAAATTGGTTGCAACTTCGTGGGTATATCTTTTTAAATGTATTATCAAAATTGTGAGAATCTTCTAATGAGACTAGTACAGATGTGCTCTGAATCTAGAAGGAAAAGAATGTTTTGTGACAGTTCATACATAGCTCCATAAAAATCCATGTAAGTTTGATTTAAGAAATTTGTTTCTTGCACTGTACTAGCAGCTACATCAGTGTGTGAACTGTGACAAATTAGACTGGAACATACCAGTTTACAGTAATGCTCAGGCATGACAAACTGTATTATTTATAGTTTGCAGTTACATCAATTAGAGATGACAGTTTATTTATTTATTTTTATTTATTTATTTAATGGTGACGAACGGCAGGCCAGGGCCTAAATATACTCTTCATCATGTCATGTCGAGTGAACCAGTTCATGACAAACAGTTACTAAAAGATTGCAAACAAATGACAAACAATTAACAAAAGATTGCAAGCATGAATAGACGGATTGGTAAACTGCAAGCATACAACAAATTATACAACGAGGAAAAATGTGAAATGGAGAATTAATTGCAGAATGATAAAGGAGTTATTACAATAGAGACATCCAAGGTGTTACGGCGAGGTAAAGTGGTTAGTTAATTCAAGATATTTAGAGACAGCAAGCGAAGGATGTCCAAATAGTAGAAGTTTCAACAGTCTTGAATAATCGTGTAACATACTTGACAATAACTCTTGCCTACCTCCTTTCAATAAAATTGATGTCACAGATTGCATCAGGCCAACTTGGAGCGCAGAGTGAAGGGTACAGATAACATCTGGTCGATTTCAAGGATTTTCGTGCCAGAACAACTGGATCAGACGTGGCTTTGCGCGCACGTAACCCTGGCGTCAAAAGCAGTTCAAAGGCTCAAAAGACACAGTAAGTCTTCTAGTCTGCACTCGAAAAAAAGTTTTTGGTTGGGGGGTGTGGATTTGTTGTGAGTGACATCATAAGTAGAGGACCTTTAGGCCACCTTAGCCCACTTCATCTGGCCCTGGGCCCAAACCGTCAGATGGTAGTATTTCACTGAACTTTTTATTGGAAACTAGGCTACAATCTGCGTCTTTTGATACTTTGGATGACCTGATAAGGTTTCTGGTTCATAAGTTATGATCTAAAGCAAACAAAGGATTGGATTAATTAGATAATTAATTTGATTATTTTAGATCATAACTTTTGAACCACAAATGCTAGAAAGTTGATCAAAGGCTCAAAAGACTCGGACTCGAGCCTAGTTTCTAATGAAAACTTCAGTGAAATGCTTTGGCCTAGCGGTTGGGCCCTAGGCCAGGTAACATGAGCCAAAATGGCCCAAACACTACTTCACATATGACGTCACTCACAAAAGAATCTGCAATCCCCAACCAAAAAATTTTTTCGAGTGCAGACTAGAAGGCTTGCTGAATCTTTTGAGGGTTTGAACAGCTCTCTAGCACAATCGGCGGAGGAGCTATGGTGTTGGTAAGGCAACCGAAAACTGCTGGTTTTAGGTCGAAATCCAGGTATAATATATTCGTAGATTGGCTCTCAAGGCGTTAAGNAGTATATGTTCTTTTCTTTACTACCACATGAACACAAATGATAAGTGTGCTTCAGGTTTAGGGCACTGTGACTGAAGCGCAGTCTACAGTGTAACGATGTGTTAAGGGGGTTGGTACCATGGAGATGGCAGTCAGCTACACTTTGAGCCATAGCAGGAGGTTTCTACACATAATTTAAAGGATGAAAAACTAGTGGAAGATTTGACAACAACGGGTAATGCATTCCACAAACTAGCAGCTTTCCAAAAAATGAGTTGAAAAGTAAGGGATCTGGACATTCAAATTGTGACGAAGCATAAATGGTGGTAAATCTTCATACATTTTTGAGATGAGAGGATGCAGGGTTGGTGACGCCATACCAAACATTATCTTAAAGCAGTAAAGTAGAATTTGCTTCTCTCTCCTAGTACTGAGCTTATCAAAAGAAATGTTTTTCAAAACATTTGAATTCTATTTAAATAAGGACTGATGATACATTGCAAAATGCGAAACTAGTTTCCCCGTCAATAAACTGTGACTGATTTACTTGCTGCCATCTTTGTGGCCTGTACCTATGAAAAATAGATTCGCTTTCAAGTTTTAATCGTCACAGAAGAATGAAAGCAGGCAGATTCCTCAGAAGCTTGCCACAAGGCTAAAGTTTGTTTGTTGTCTTTCAAAACAGCGTCATTGGCTGTGGTCTTAATGCACCCTGTGATTAGTTTTGCTGTAGTTGTCTGGGCAGAGTCCAAAAGTAAAGCATCAGATTAGGAACAAGTGTTGTAAACAATGCTACCATAGTCAAAAATTGGTAGAATAAATGAGTGGTAAATCCAAAAAAGAGCAAATCTAGGCACCAAATTTGAAATAGATTTAAGATGGTTAACATGTCACATAGCATGCTGATGAAGGCTTATAATATGAGGATGCCAGGAGGGAGACTGTTGTGGAAGAGAAAGTCAAGATGCTTGTGGCTATCAACTTCCTGGAGCAGCATGTTAATAAAAATCAGAGGAAGGTGTTCACCATGATTATTAGATATAGTTAAAACCTTTGTTTTTTGAGCATTAAAACTAACACCCCAAGTGTCAGACTACTTTCCTCAAGTTGAGAGATCTTCTGATGAAACTAGGTGTAAGTGGCTTGGGAACTGGATGAAAAATATAAAGTTGTTTTGTCAGCAAATAAAGAAATAGATGATTGAATATTATCAGAAATGTTGTTATATACAAGAAAAAAGGAGGGGTCGGAGCCTTGGGGTACACCACAATTTGTACATTACATTTCAGAGGTGCTTCCATTGCTACGTACCACTTAAGATCTGTTTTCCAAATAAGAAGTTAGTAAAGTTGATGAAGAACGTATAATACTTACCTTCAGCATGTATCTTACCGATTACATGCTCTTTATGTGTCTGATAAGCTGATTCATCTGACCCACATTCTTCCATAATTCTCACATGTATTGCTTGACGACACACTTTTTCAAAGTGGTTGTGCTTCCAACATCTTCTACATACTACTCTGAATGCTGGACAGCTATTCCGACCTTATGCATTGTGCCGCAGTCGCTGCAGTCCTTCGATTTTGGTATATCTTGACATTCCTGTTTAAACCTTCTTTACAAAGAATTAATTGGAGTATCACCTTCATCCTTGCACAATGTGTCTAGTTGCTGTCTTGTGACCTCTCACGACCAGCAAGTATCAATCGCTTGGTTAAGAGTCAGGTTTGCTTCTATCAGCAATGCGGCTTGAGTGCCATTATCGCTTATGCCCAGCACAAGTCAATCTTTGATAAAATCGTTTCTTAAGTTGCCAAAACTACACGTTTCACTCAGTTTTCGTAACTTTGTTACATATTGTTCAATACTCTCATGAGGCTCTTGTTTGCACATGCCAAACACATAGTGTTCATACAGGACATTTAAAACTGGTTGAAATGAGCTTCCAGTGCTCCTTGAATTATAGACAAATCCTTTTCATCAGCTTCTATAAATAGCAAGTGTCGGTATACACGAAATGCATCATCTCCTAGGACCGATAAAAAGCTAGCAATGCGAACTTTGGTATCAGTGGTATTCAAGGCTGTAGTGATCTCATAGTTCTGCCATTGCTCCAAGAAAAACTGCCAACTCTCAGCCACATTACCTTTCGTATTAATCAGCGCTGGAGCGGGAATATTTGCTGAAGGACTTGCCATTTCTTTGTTTTGTCTTCTAATCAAGCATCAGGCCGTTAACTTCTGACACCATGTTTCATGTGGCTTGAACTTGTATTGAATGAAGTAACACACACGAGCCAAGACTCAGATAAAGGCATCATTACTCAATGAAATGCATGCACCAAACGCCTCAAATGATTATTATGCCCGCAAGCTCAGTGGCGCAAGTAATTCACGTGACAATAGGACACTACTATTGAAGGCAATACTAGGTGTGTTGATTAGGAACCTGTCTAAAATATGATTACGGCGTGTAGGATTCTGTATGAGCAGATGAAATCCACAGGAGTACATAATACGGACAAAGGTGGATTGCAAGTGTATAGGTTTGTGTAAAGTCAGGTCATTGAAATCACCTGTAACAATCACAATACGATCAGGGTCATTAAGAACGAAGTTTAGAGCTTTACTAAAAGCATCAATAAATTGCTGGTGAGACTGGGCATTTGTTTTAGGTGGCTGGTAGCACACAGCAAGAATGAATGAAATAGATTTATCAAGACACATCTCCAACCACAAAACTTTGACATTGGTGTGTTCCAAATCAAATCTACAAATGCAATAAATATTCGACTTCACAAAAGCCAAAACACTGCCTCCACTCATTACGATCAAGCTGGTGAGGTTCACCATAACAAGGTAATGAAATATTTGTATTCGGTATTGAGCTGTCGAGCCAAGTTTCAGACATAGCAATAACATCAAATGCATATTCGCTGGATAATACACAAATTTCATCAAGTTTACTGGAATCATTGTTAGCAAAAATGCTGCGGACATTTAGGTGACAGATAAAAAACTTTCTCAGAGATTCCGTTTGGTCAGTTATCAGTTCAGTAAAACAAGCTCACCATTTGCATATAAACAATAGTCTGAATCCCTGATTCTCCATTGGATCCTTTTGCCTGCTGTGTAAAGGGGTGATGCTTTTTTCATGAGTAACTTATGTTGTTGCTGCATAGACAACAGTAGGTTCTTGTAATGTTGCAGTTGAACTGCCTAGCTCTTGGAGCTAGCTTTAAATAGTAAACTTATCTTTCATTTTAGAGAGCTGTACCACAATTGGTGGGTTAGTATGTGTACTGTTAGTTGAAGAACGCATGGCATCGACATGTCTTGGCAAACGATGAACATTTGCAAAATGCATTCTGTTGACTTCAGATTGCAGAAATTTCAGATCTTTTACTAAAAACGATCTCACAACACCTTCACTTTCGTCAGGGTTTTCAATGTTTGACCCCATCTTCAAACCATGAAAGACAACATTGAATTCTTTTGAGTGTAGTTAATTATAAGTGTTAGACTTACGTTTTTCTTCTTTGAAACTGGCAAATTCTTCGAGTTTTGTCAGATCGGTTTCCAAGCTGGAAATCTCAGTAGCATTTTCTAGACTAGTTTCTGCTACGCAAAAGCGCTGGTTGAGGTCATTTTCGATCAGTGTTAAATTGTCGGCGAGGTGCTTTTGAACTGATTGAATGAGCTTGTAATGATTGAGAAGTGACGGTCCCTTGCCTGCCTCAAGAACTTGACTGCGTAAATACCTTGAACTATCTGTTGTTTGAAAAACGTTTATGACGAGTGAAAAACTATGAGCAAATGCTGTAGCACAACAACTAAACAAACTGCTCAAGGGCAGCTAAAGTAGCTAAATAGACAAGCAGTATTAAACAGTAATATCAACTGACTCTGAAACGTGTTGAACTCAAGACTTCAAGCGTAGTGCAGTTCAGCACTCCATGAACGCACGTCCGTTCAGCTTGATGGTCAGACGAAGAATGAAAAGAGTTATCTCTTTTTATTTAACGAAAAGAGTTATCTTTTTGAGTACATCTCAGTGAAATTTCAATGGATACTAGTCTCCCAAAAGAGGTGTCAGTTATAACCATATAATTTTGCATTTGAACATTTTGATTGACTGACTGTTTCCTTTCACCCAATTTTCTAAGCCAGTTCTTCTGCTTAGTTATCTGCTTTAATTAACTAGTCTCCACAAAGGTGACAAAAAATTGAATCTATCACCAATTATTTTTGCTTATGGATTCACTTGTTCATCATCTTTTTGGAGCCTAGTAACTTCAATACATATATGTACAGGTTTCAACCATCGCCAACCTTGTTGTCGGATACCTCAGAAGCTTATAGCAAACCTTGAACTTTTCATAATTGCCTTTCCATTAAGATGGGCTCAGTGCAATATTGATTTTAGTAAATTCTCCTGAAGTGTCACTTCATGGGACCAGAGAAAAATTGTCACTATGAGTGAACTGTTTTTATAGCCAAAATACAATAAATCATTCCTAAAATGGTGTTTTAGTTTTGCCAAAACCTGCCAGGGGTTTAAAGTATTTTTTTTATCAGTGTTGCTGTTTACTGTTGGGGTTTTCACGTATACTATGAGAAGAAAATGTCATACATTTTTGTCTTTGTTTTTCAAAATTGTAGTCAACGTTTTTTTGGGATATCGAAATCTCTGACAAGTTTGACACTCATACAATTTTTGCTATTGAACAAAATGAGAATGTTAAACTTTTTCCATATTGCGGTAGCGCTTGTGTTTGACAATTTATGCACTGTTCCACCAAGACTATTGATCAAACTGACTACAGTCGCAACAACCTAATGCAGTAAAACTCATGTAGTGATTTTTCTCAATTGCAGCTGATGATCATGTTCTTTCATCACACCTTTAACAGCTCAACGATCAGCCGCTTAACTGCGTTCGTATTTGGTTATAAAAGATTTGTGTGGTGGCTGTGCATAGCAAACATTGAGAAAAACTTGCAATTGCCATTACAAATGAACAAAACATTCTGCAGCAGCAGTGAAAAAGCATCACGGTAGATGAAGTGGCAATATAGCCGAAGTTGTTACATCTAAACTCAAATGCACATAAAAGATAAGAATTCTTCCAGACCATAGGAAAAGCGCTGTTTTAGGCAAATTGTGGTTATAACTGAAGTCACTGCAAGCAGATTCTACTGTTTTACTTTTTTGATGTTACAGGGAAGCTATATGGCGAGTGCTTGCTACCACTGGTGTCAATCCACTTCCTCCTGCTGCATCAAGACGAAAGAAACCTCCTAAAGATGTGACTCGCATTCTTGGAGATCGTCCAAACCTGCATTTCTCACAGGCTTTTATTAATTTGACTATATCAACAGCAAGTTTAACACTTGTCGTTACCAATACTGGTCAGGTATGTCAACTAATAAAGTGTCATCATTGATGAAGAAAAACATGTTGTAAATTTTTCCTCATTGTTGATTACGTGGTAATGGCTACCCAATTTGAAATGAAAGTTGTGGCTGCATTGGAATTGTTTACACAAGTTTTTAAATTCACTTCTGCAGTATGTATTGAACATTTACATTTCATTTAGATAGCTTATTTGAGGTGTGTATCAGTTGCTTAAAGCTGCACAAAACTGTTTTAAATAGGTTAGTTGCTCAGTTTATTCTGACATAATTCATTCCCCTGCTTTCATAGTTGTTTTTTTGCTCGCACCCCTTCTCCCCTGTCAGTTACGCCAATGATCAGGTGCATTTCCAACACAAGCAGCCTATGTTCTTTCACCTGATTCACATGTAACAATCATTATCATTCAGCAAATGTAGGACACAGTCAGCGAGCTCTGAGTGTATCGATATAATAGTAGGCATGCGGCTTGTTGACCAACAGTCATATTGAGATTAATGGGAACATGTTGGAAGACCCTTGTGTTATAAACATGAAGTCTGAGTAGTTGAATGAAACTAAATTTCATGAATAATTAAGATATAAATTTGTGACAAATGATTATCGAAATGACCGTCTGTATACCAGCTATTGACTCTATGCGTACCACAGTTTGTTGGAGGCCCACTTGAATCTTGAGGCCCTAGGCTTAAGCCTACATAGCCTACTGGTAAATCTGGCCCTGATTAACATGCAACCATGGTTTCACTCAACAAAACATGCACATTATATCATTGCTGAACCATTTTCACATGTAAAATCTTCAAGACTGATTATAACAGGTGTACAAAGCCTTGCTGGTGAATGTCAAGTGGTCTACCTCAACTGCTTTCTGTGAATCATCCCAGTGAGACCTTGCATGCCAACAGACAGCACACAATTGAATCCTTAACCCTTTAACGCCTGCGTCAGCCACTATGACGGCCGGCACTTTTTTGGCCATAAATCCCCTGCCGCTAGAGAGCTGTTCAAACCCTCCACGGATTCAGGAAGTCTTCTAGTTTTGGTTGCAAATTTTTTTTTCAGTTTTGGGTTTGGAGTTCTCTGTGGCGGTGTTTTTGAATTTTTGCCAACTTTATCTTTCCCTGGGTGCCAACCCAACGAGCTGTTTTTTGGCTCAAGATTTTTTTGGAAACTAGGCTGTGATCTGCATCTTTACAGCCCTTGATTGCCTTTCTAGCATATCTGTAGCCAAAATTATGGCTCAAAAACCTAATTTTGGACAAAAATAAAAAAGTTACACAAAAGATAACATTAGCCATTTCAGACCAAACTGGCTAGCCATAACTTGGCAGCAGATTGAGCTAGAGAAATGTTCAAACCATTTAAAGACCCGTGAAGTCTTGTAGTTTAGAATAAAAACAAATTTTAAGTTTTGGGTTTGGGGCTTTTGATCGATCACGTCATGATTGGGTATGTTTTGCAGTTGTTTTGATGACGTCATCGGCTGATCCAACGAGCTGATATTGTGGCTCAAAGTTTTTTGGATTCTAGGCTATAATACAATTCTTTAGAGCCCTTGATCAACTTTCTAGCATTTTGGGTTCCAAAGTTATGCCAAAAAATTCCAAATATTACAGGAATTTGTTGAGTAATTTTTTAGGATTTCCCAAAGTAATTTCTGGAAGTTTGGCCATAATTTTGGAACCAGAAACGCTAGAAAGTCGATCAAGGGCTCTAAAGACTCGTATTATAGCCTAGGACCTAAAAACCTTAGAACGACAAAATCTGCTCGTTTGCTTGCGTCCCAGGAGATGATGATGTCATCAGCATGTGAACAGAATATGCATAAACATCTGGCCATCATGTAAATATAAACAAAAAACCCAACATCCAAAACTGAAACAGTTTTTTTTAATTGCAAAGTACTAAACTTTTCCCATCTTTAGAGGGTTTGAACAGCTCTCTAGCATAATCTGGCAGCAAGTTATAGCCAGTTATGTCCTGTGGTGTAATTTGCCCCAGGTTAGTATTTGTGCGAGTGCAATTTTTCCCCTTTTTGGTTTTTGAGTGATAATTTTTGCTGCAGATATGCTAGAAAGCCAATCAAGAGCTCTAAAGACTTGGATGATAGCCTAGATTATAAAAAACATGAGCCAAAAATGGTTCATTGAGTTAGCGCCCAGGGCCAGGTAAAGTTGGCCTAAAAAAACACAAAACACACCCACTTATGACATCACCCACAGGGAACCCCAAACCCAAATGAAAAAATTTTTCAATCAAAACTAGAAGACTTCATGGATCTGTAGAGGGTTTGAACAGCTCTCTAGCTCTGGCAGTTGGCGAGTTGTGGCTTAAAAAGTACAGGCCATCATAGTGGCCGGCACAGGCATTAAAGTGTTGTAACGCTGTGTTGATGATTTTATTGCTGATAAATGATAACCATGCCATGTAAAATGATTCAAGTTTAAGAGATCTTTTTGCATGGAGTAACACAAAATTAAGATAATATTTGCAAGCTACCTAGCAACAGAATAGCACTACAACATATGATTTTTAAAGAAAAACCTTGTATTATGTTAACTTGTAATAGTTGTTAAAAGAAAGTTTGAAACAACACAGCAACATCATAGCAAAGCAGTGTAACTTACTGAACAAACCTTAAGTATACTTAGAACACAACCTCAGGCAGCAACCAACAGCCTCTTTATTTGTTCATTTTAGTACATGCAAAAATACTGTATGTAATACTGTTTTGTCATTTAACATCATGCTGAAGTAGCAAGTTTCCTGTATGGTGCATATGTATCTGTTGGATGGCTCTTATGCATACCAGTGATGGAGCCTATATGGCTTGGTAAAGCCTTTAAAATCCAACTTGTGAAACCAAAAAAGTCAGAAAAAATGCATAAAATTAAGTTAAATTAAAACTCGAAGCAACGATCATGAAAATTCTAGCAAAGTCAACAAAGTTTCAAAGTTCTGCATCTCAGCTTTAAACATTCAGGTCTTGGTCTTAGCTTTTTGACAACATCTTGGTCTGAAAGTTTGGACCCAGTCTTGGTCTCCGAGGTTATGGTCTTGACTACCTTGCTGCTGTATACGATAAGCATTGCTGCGCACTTTGATCTAAAATGCACAAGCACTATTGGTCCCGCCTGTCTGCAGTAAACAAGTCAGTGATCAGTGGTGTGAGGAGATTATGTATCAAAAGTGGAGTACATGCCAGATATGTTCTAAACAACCAAAAGAACCAAGTATCTGAATATTGACTTCTATAACATTTTTATTTTATTTGTCTTTATTTGAAAAGAGCAGAGACATTAAAATGTCAAAGGATACAAAATCGGTTAATGCTATGTTGCATGGTTGAACTAGAGATTTCCCCCAGTTTTTTTCCAGTTGTGCCCGTAATAACTTCTGTGTTCAGTTTTGATAAAACTGTTATGGGAATTATAGACTTTTTATTGCTATATTGTACTTCACAGTAAAATGTCCAGTAATATCATGGCTTTTTTCAGTTTATTGCAAATCACCAAATGCAATCCATTTCATTTGCTTCGGGTGGCGATCCAGATACAATTGATTATGTTGCGTATGTTGCAAAGGACCCAATAAACAACAGAGGTAATAATTCATGCCTGCAGGATCTGCACTTAGATTTGAATTTGTGGTCTTTCAAAGATTTGTGTAAAATGTGTATTTTGGATGATATTGTTTTGACCTGTGGCAACCATATGTCTTGCAGGAAGTTAGATAGGAAGAATCATAGGTTCGTTAAGTAGTTTTTAAAGAAGCGCAGGGTGAACAATTGGGGAGATTAAATTGGTATCAGTGTGTTCATGTGGGTAATATCATGGTGGAAAGATCCTTTGTGAAAGCACATGCCAAAGGCTGAGATACAGTTTTGTACTTACGAGGTTCACCGGTACGGTTTCATGAATACAGTGTTAGTTCTATCCAGCTTTAGAGAGTATGCACAGGAGGTAGCTGCATTTTTGTACTGTAGTGCAACTTTGTAAAGTTACTGTTGGTATCTGAAGAATGTAGTAGAAACTGAAATATTTTTCACCTTGTATTCGTTAACTGCAGAAGTAAAATATCACAAGGGTGGCAGCTAAACAATACTTAATCAAGCTCTACTGGTGTTAAAGCAGGGTTTTTTTAAGGTGCTTTAGGGAGAATTCAAAATTGGGTCCCTAGAATCAGAGAAAATTATCATCGGGTCCCTAGAATCGGGGAAATCAGGTCCATACTGAGTACCTAACATTTTCCTTAAAAAAACTGGTGAAAGCATAAAAACAGGCTAAAAAACTGGCCAACGTTTCGGTATGTTTAGAATATTTGCAAGAGCTGTTGTTTCTTGACAAGTGAAGGAATACTGTAATTATGGTGTTGATACACATATGTTCTAGTCATTGTTTTTGAATTGTTGCTAATATGCTTAATTGTTCTGTGGCATAATATGTGTGTTTGATCATTTGAGTTAGAAAAAGTATAAGCAAGTGGAAGGAAATGTGCTGTATTTTAATCTCATCTGCTTGCTGAGTATTTGCGACACACCTGGGACTGTCTCATAGCCCACTGATTGGGAATAACTGGTGTAGACAAGCAGGAACCATTGCTACATCTATGAAGCATTCATTAGTATCACCACACCCTTAAAAATGGGTGTACCCTGGCTGGCAGTGGCTTTTATACATAGTTTTCGGTTACGGCTGCGTGGTGCTTACGTGAGTGGAAACCTAAAAGTGACGTGTTTAGGATACGTCTCTATTTAAAGTGAAACAAGCCTGTTTTCGTATAGATGAAACTGTTACAAGTGTTATTTTTCTGAAGCTAGAGTTTATGCATAGGGCCAGATTTATTTGTACTTGAAAGAAATGGTATGACACAAGTAGTTTCAGTAAGAATGGATACCTGCATTATATTGTTAAATTTATGGTTTTTATTGGCCTGTTCTGTAACGACATTTGAAGGTATACCCATGCCTATGCTAACAGGTAGGCTGTCAGAAAATTGGGCCTAGTCCTTCCATTCTTTAAATAGAGGAAACAACGATCAAAAATGTTTTTACTTATAACAGGCTTTTTTAAAAGCGTTTTAGGGACCCAAATCGGGTCCCTAGGATCAGAGAAAATTTATCATCGGGTCCCTAAAATTAGAGAAAATCGGGTCCCTAGAATCAGAGAAATTGGGTCCCTACAGATCCATACCAGTTATCTAACATTTTCCTTAAAAAAACCCTGCTTATAACCAACTGCACAAATTGTTTCAGTATTTCAAGAATTTAAAATTTCAAAGCTGTTAAAACTATCTGTTTTCTTAACCCGAACTTATGGCTGAATGTAAAAAATCAGTTATCATCTCTAGTGTACGTATGTTTTTCCATTAAAATCATGAGTGGTCAACAGTTTTAAGCGTAAAAAATAGGCTGCACCAACGCTTTATTCTGTAATACTGCAGCAATGCTCACTGAAGCTGAGAAAACAACTTAAAACATACAGCTTTTCGGTTTAACTTGCTTCAGGCCTAAGTCGGAAGTGGGATTTAATCTCAATTCCTGGTTGGAGTTACCTCCGGGATAGAACGTCAAGGTCAGGGGTGCACAACCTGCAGCCTTCAATAAAAAGTTTATGCTGCCGTGCACATATAAAAACTCCTTGTATGCTGCATGAAAATACGTACTAGAAGGGTGATCAAACCGTCTTGTGGAAGCAGGCTAGACTCAGTGTGCGGAAGCAGACTGGGCTCAGTGTGGAAGCAGAACAGAAGCAATGCAAAAAGATTAGAATATCTTTAACTCACCGCCAGTCATAATTCATAAAAATAAACGTGATGCGGCCGGCAACAGCGAAAAGGCAGTGCACCCCTGCTCTAGGCAATGGGTATCAAAGCCTCGACACGAGTAGTCCTGTTTAACTGAAGTTTCCTCTGCTCGGAAGCAGTGTTTGTAAGACTGCGTGTGAATGTAACTGAGGCATAGCAAAGCATGTTTGATTTTGGCGAAAAACCTTGTTTTCATAAAATATTGTTTCAAATTCTTTCACTTACAGTATGAGGGTTAGTTTTATAATAGACATGTCACGGCGTAGTGAAAAAAAATACTGTATGAACCGCATGTACAGAATAACTACCTTAAGCAAGGCATATACAGTATTTCATCACGTCTTTGATAAGTGCTTTACCCACCATTACAATTGACGGTAGTGGACTGACTGATACTGATATTACTAATGCATGCTGTTTCGTAAAGATGTAAACTAACTTAAATTGCTTGATAACTTTCATGTTTTGGTTAGTTTCACGTAAACATTTCTGTAGTTTTATAGTTCCTTTGTGGTGAGTAGCGTATGGCGGGTGTAAATCTAAAACAAGCGTTTGTTTTCGGCATTGAAAATAAATCAATAACTTTTGATAGCTTCTGCATTTATTCCATAGTTGTTTGTGGTAATTTGAGTTGCGCCTTTTTTGTGACAGCTTGCCATGTGCTGAAGTGTCCGGATGGCTTAGCTCAAGATGTAATCAACACAGTCGGACAAGCGTTTGAACTTCGCTTCAAGCAATATCTCAAAAATCCTCCCAAAGCGGTTACACCACCAGATCGTACTGAACCGTTATTCCATGATGGAAAATCTAGGTGAGTTTCAGATGTTCCTTGCGCTTCGTTGGGTTACAAACGTGCGTTTGCACCCCGAACGACAATGCTGAGAGCATCTTCTTAGTTGCAGGAACTTGAGCAGCAGAAGCGATCGGATAACATTCTCACAGATATTTGTAGTGCTAACAATGTCAGATACATTCCTCTTCAGATTGCCATATACACAGGGATGTAGTGCTAACAAAAATGGTGTGGGAACGCATCCAAAAATAGCCATTTTAAAACAGCTTCAAACTCATTATAAAGCAAAACGTGAAAAAGGTGTGGGAACGCCGTTACCACGCGTTCCCGCCCCACTACACCCCTGCTTATAACAGTTTACCAAACTCACTCACAAATTTTTATAGATTTTTTGATCGATATCTTGTGCTTGTTCTGCCGCTTTTTGATTCATTGTTCACAGGAATTTTTTATTTTGTAGCCATGATCTTGTGATATAAATATTGTAACGATTAGTTATAAACAGATCCAGTGATTCGTTTTACCGTAACGATAAAGGACGATAAAGTTTATGACAACTGATTTTCAATGTGTGTCACGGGGATAAATGCTAACGAGTTTGTAGGGTTTTCGATACTTTGAATTATGTGTGTGTGGTTCAGTTTTAAAATACTGGTTTGAAGAAGCAGTACTACTTACATAAGTATTTCAAAATCCACCGTTTTTATGGGTTTAGCGCAGTGAAAAGCACAGCATTACAATTGCGGAGTTTCGGCCACTTTTGTTTTGCAATCTGATGGTCTGCTTCAGCGTGCTCTTGGCTGGTATTTGAGCTCGCAACTTTATCGATTAGGAATTTCTGTCCAATTTTCTTCAATCGCTTTTACTGAATTCAAATTGATTAATTCTGAAGACTTTTTAATTGCCATGAAAATGAAATTGATGTAGGAAAAACGTCTTCGTCAAAAAAGGTGCTTTGCCGTCGGAGGTGGTAAAAGCGAAGCACAGGTTTAATCAAGTCAAGGTGGGCAAGGCCGAACCTCAAGTGTAAACAGTGAAATGCTTGTGAAATTCATGTTTAAATGGGTATGTCTCTTCGAATAGTTTGCAAAGATTGCTCAAAATAAAAATTTAACTAAACATCTCGAGGCTTGCATTTGGGATATCATCAGGCAACTAGTGAGGCGCTTACGTTAAAAAACTCGGCGATGTCGTGTATTTCATGTCAGGCTATGAGTTGGGCCGGGAAATCAGGACTTAAAGAGTAGAGCTCGGCCGATATTGATGTTTTTCATTGCCCACAGCCGGTGCCGATACTGCTATTTTTTCATTACTCAAACCATAAGTTGAAAGACATTCCAGTGCCTTATTGTCTTCAGTATGTAGGCCGCTGTCAACCACCACAGCGCGTACACGGGTTTGTTCACAGGCAGTCATCTGCTTACCGCGCAAAAACCTGCGAGTGAATGTTACGTCATAGAACGGTTTATTGGGATCAACCACAGCGGTCTGTTGTATATTACGAATTACTTGGTGTAGTCGGTGGGTTGCGTGTGGCAAGTAACAGGACAGAATTTGCGTGAATCAGAGATGAAGTAGCAATTTGTTTCCGAACACTCCGTGCAGAATAATAGCGTAGCGGCTTTTATGAACAAATATTGCTGATATATATATATCGGCGTAATTTTGCCGATGTTATACATCGGAAACATGGCCATACAGGCCGATATATATCGGCACGCCGATGCATCGGTCGAGCTCTGTTAACAGTCTTGTGGGCGTCACCATACTTGGCATTTCCGTGAAAGCCGGATTCAGGTCATGATTAAACTGACCTGCGTGTCTCTATAGCATTATGGCATAATGCATAATGATTTATGCAAATGCGAATGTACGAACCATATGCTAGTTCCTTAAAAAAACACAAATGAATTTTGAAATATTTTAGGTATTTGTTTTGGACCGGATTGTGTACCTGGCGTTTAGAACCTGCGTCCATCTCCCTTTGTCAGGAAGTCGAACTGCAAGGTTACTGCGATTCGCGTCTAACTCGCCTCGACGGTTACTTGTACTAGTTGTTATAGTTGATCAAAGTATTTTTTGTCTGATACTGTTGCACCAAAACCTCGGAGAGACACGCACTGTTCAGCAGCATTACACCAATGGTACATGTGAAATGTTTGTTCTAGCGTTGAAAATCGATTTTTATTATTGATAGAAACCGTTGTCCTGTGATCATGCGTTTACGTCGGAAATCTGTTGTTCATAATTCAACCAACTAGAAAATATGCCAGCTTCTTCCTACAGTTTGCACAACCTGTCTTAGCGCCGATGATTGATCACCAGTAGTGTATAACAAAGCAACCACAATCAGTCAGAACGTTTGCAAGCATTGGGAACAGCTCGATTGACCGCTATTTTTTTCTTTAAGATGGGGTGATGATGAACCAGAGTATTATAACGAAATACCGGGAAAGCTTGCTCCCGAGTCCGGTTTGAAAAGATTGGATGAAGATGTTCACCCGTCGAGTGCCTTATCGTCGCGGTCTCAAGAATACATCAATAATGGCGTTCAGGTTTGCTGCAAATCAACGCGTGTTCAGAGTTACGCAAAGCATTTACAAAAACCCATCGCAGTTTCGTCCTCATTTGTAAACTTTCGTTTGTAGCCGTTCCTTAGTTGGTCAGCTGTTTCCAAATGGTTGTAGTTTTGAGTTTCCTTCACAGGGTTGAATAAGCCTTTCGATGCATTGCCTTATTGTTTGTGAGTTTTGTCATCCATTTGGTCAACTGTGAATGTGCGGAAGTGCCGGCCCATGAGACCAACTAACCTTGCTTCAAAATGAATTTTTCAAACCTAAGCGCTAAACGTTTTTGGAGTGATACAGGGTCCCCAAATCAAAACTGTGGTCAGTGTATACGTTGATTGACAATGCGTTATCATTGACACTGTGGAGAATGTCCTCGCGAATCTATTGAAATGTTTCCATTTTTGAAAAAAAGTGTCAAAAACATTAGGAATCGGTTTTATTATTAATGGGCCAGTACTTTTGCTACTGCATGCCTAGTTTTTTTCCGTCACAGACCGATTTTTTCAATGACCCGAAAAAACTAAGTCAATTCGGTTATAATGTCCGAAAATATAGACTAGTGAATATTGTTACGGCGGATTGTAATACTATTATTGGACAAATGACCAAAATGTCTCCGCGAAAGAAAAACCACCTGCTTGCAAGTCAAACTCGGCGCGTTCGAGTTTTTTTATGTTGGAGGTGAAATATACCTCTTCACACCGTTTGAAACCCATGTTATTGATCAAAGTTTAAAGACGTGATTGAGGTGCTCGCTGCTCGTCCCATTGATCAAACTGTGCGTAGTCTTGACTTGGTTTCGACTCAAACAAAAATGCAGTTACTTCCCACTGCTTTTTTCAGTGCTGAGATAAACAACCTACGTGTACTTGCTGTTCGATAAGTCATTTAAATCATGAGTTTGTGGGTCGTTGAAACTCGTAGAAAAGGCCATCTAAATTTCGTGAAACGTGTAATTTATATCAAACGGAAACATGCAACTGCCAAAAGCAAAACCGGCATAATCTCGTCCGAAGCAAATGATGGATATTATTCTCCAGGGTGCTTTGGACGATGGTTTGTTAGGCAAGTTTTTGAGTGAATTCCACTGGTCTTCGTCATGTGCGAAACAGTGCTTCAAAAGTGTGGGCATCCTGTTTGATAATATTGAAACAACTACTTAAACATAGCACTCCAGAACCTTCTGCGTGGGGTATTGCTTTGCAATGCTTCGTAAATTGGCCAACCCATGTTTATCGTAAACCTATACAGCGATTGGCGTTGCTCCTAATACATTCTTGGAACTGGCATGACTCATCACAAGTTGATAACCTTAGCTTTTTGTGATGCGCCTTATTGGTGATCACAGAAAACATAAATACACGCTGAAGTAACCGAAAGCGTGGGTATTTCAGCAAACAACTGTTACAAAAAAAACACCTTTATATAGGTGGTCTTTCAGCGGCAGTGGCTTCACCACCTGAGAATCCTTTGTGAAGGCCCACTCAGACCTGTCTTAAAGCCAGAGTTGATCTCAAAGCCAAAGGTTGGGGTTTCCCATTTCCTCAGCAGGGCCTTTTCGACGACCTGGGGGAGAATGCGATGCTTTTTGTCGGTGCAAAAGTTGGGCGCTTGATGGCGATGCGCTTATTCGCGACAACTTTTGCGAAAGGAAAACAAATGGTGGATGCAGTCGTAACCTTGCTATAGCGACTAGGCTTAAACTTGTGGCTGACCTTTTGATAGGTATTCCTGGCTGTTTATGTTGCTGTCATCCGTGGTCAAGCAATCGTCCTCGAACAAAATTTCGACATCTTTGCATGCGTTAATGGCATTATTTGTTTTTTTAAGTGAAATAACCTGGCATTCCTGTAAATGTTGAGGTGCATTTATGGCTGTACTGATTTGCATGCTATTTTCTTGCATTTGCCAATCTGCGTGTGTTTTGTTGTTCTGTAGCCTTATAATTTCGTTTAGTGCGTATACATATCGATGTTTTTGAAGGGTGGAGAGTGTAGTGCCAGCTCCATTGCTGGAGCCAATCCCGCGCCCAGGCGAAACCAGAGAAACTTTGAAGACCACAACTATGTCAACACCAGCGTCGTGTCACACGAGGTAGCGTCGTGCACTTCCTTTTGTGAAATCGTGAATCTTTTCGGGAATTGCAGGGCAGCTTTGCGCAGCAACCTTACCGCATGGTAGAGTATCAACGACTGATGACGACCTGCAGCTGCGTTTTCGCTCGCGGCGTCAGTGTTCTTNGTANTCTGCATCGTAACAGATTTATGTCGTTATTTTGCACGTCTGCCGTTGCATTACAGGCGCCGTCACCAGGCCCCGCGCGGTCTCACCAGTCTTGCAACCCTTCAAATCTTATCGATCTTGCATCCCCACCTACTTCTCCCAACAAACGTAAGCTGGGTTTGGTCGTTTCTTGTGTGTGATGTGTTGTCTGAGCTTGCTTGTATACAGCAAAACGGTCTTGGGAGAAAAGTCGCATAACTCGTTCGAGAAACAGACGTGATTATTTTTATTATTGTAGTTTCGCCCAACTCTCGTAATTCAAAATACGAGCGGTTCAAATCACGGCTTGTTGATTTTCTTGTTTACATTCAGAATTCTTACCTCGCATCTTACTACCTGAATGTGGGTTGCATAGAAATTTTTAGCACAGGTTACGTTGTGGCACGCTGTGTTGTTGGAAGTCTTGTGTTCAATTTCCAGCACATCGTGTTCAAAATCAGCGTGATTGTCAATCGATGAATATCACACAAAAACTTGCAGCGAAACGCAACCCTGGCTAGGGTCACTTGCAGCAAGCTCCCAGGCTCATAAAATAACGCTCTGTGCGAAGGTGATCCGTCACAGTTCTGAAGTAATTTTCATTCAGTATCGAGACTTTTGTTCGGTACCTCCTTGTGTCTGTCACAGTGCCAGAGCAAGTAAGCTTGATATAGCCGCGAGAACTTGATGCTGCCGCATTCCGTTGTCGTTCGCGCGTAACATGTTACGGCTGAACGATTTTCCTGCAGATTGCGCTAAGTTCTGTCAAAGCGCGCTTGGCTTAAACCACGAATGGTAGGCTGGAAAACTGTTGACTGCTGGTTAGCACACGCCATCGGGCTTTTGTTTGCAAATTTTATTGAGCAGATTCACATCCGCAGCAGCTCACTTCATCAAAGCAGCACCGGTGTAGAACATAACATGAAGTTAAATAGGCCCATTGGCATAAAGCGTAAAGCGATTAAAGTTCGTCGACCTCCTTCAAGGACGTTTATCGTCGACCTCCCTTCAAGGACGATTATCCTTTTATCCATTCTTTACTAATCTATCCACCGACCTTTCTTTTCGGTCAAAGCATCCCGATCACCGTATGTCCCTTTTCGTTGCAGAGGTTAGTGCTGGAGTCGGGGGTGCGCTGGCCATTGCCGCGGCGATCGGAGTGTCTCGTGATGATCAACCCACCAATCAGAAAAGGCCTTCGATAGATGCGTTTGATATGCGTAAGTAATCACCGTTCAGCTGGTAGCAGTATTGGAAATCGTTAAAGATCAATTGTCGTACGTTCGCATTTGCTGAATGCACGCCGTGTGCGTCCTGTTTGCAACCAGAGCTGCGGTCGGCATGCGTGACAACGCGCTATAGTTGGCCTTCGAGAGGTGCTTTTCTGCATTAAGTTGATTCATGTCACGCTGCGCAAGGCGTGTGTCTTTCTCGACAGGATATAGGAATTGCCTTACGCTTGTGGTGGCATTTATTTCCTGAAGTGCTTAATCGCTGTTGGCCAGGCCAACCTTTACCAGCACGATGATAGACACTTTTGCAGTAATGATCATGCTACCTGTATATTGATGGTTAATTGCAAAGTGTTCGTTGACCTGCTTTCAAACGCTTGCACCCCATTCAAATGCATTTGTTAACTTAGATTTTACCAACGAGCTTAACGTTAGATTTTTCGATTTAGTATGAGCATCAAGCAAGCTCATTGATTGTATTGGAGAAATCCTCTGTCTGCATTGTGGGAATGCAGGTTGCCTTTCGTGAGAAGGCAAAACCGCATAGTTTTAGTTCAAGTATTGGATGCTGTTTGTTAGTCTCGGGCATATGTCACCGAACTCCGAAAACGCCACAGTTTTTTAAACAGGCAAAAAACTTCTTCGATGTCATTTAAGCGCCCGCCAAGTCTCAAAACTGCGCTATGTTCGGCCACGTCTTGCACGCAGAAAAACAGAAATCTTCTGGCTTTTGCTGCCTTGTTTCTTTTTGCCCGGACAGTGGTAGAAATTCGATTGCTCCAATGGTAAAATACCTGATTTATGATAAAAGTGCTGAAAACTCACTTTTCTGCAGAAAAGTTTGCCGTCTACTCTTTCTAAATCAGCAGACCCGTAATTTTTCGAGTGTTGAGTTTTTCTTGTAACATCAGCATTTGATTCGAGATCTCTGGGATAGCTTTTGATAAGTGGTTATTTTTAACCGGTACTGACAGCAACAATTATAATTTTCGAACGGCAAACATGCCAATGAAGTTTTTTATTTCGCGATACGCACGAATTGGCCTTCCCGCCTTTGATTTGTTTTCCGTTGCGCTCAGTGGCTTTGTCAATCAGCCGGACGTCCCATGTTGTGTTTTCAAACCTTGTTCAGGTCCATTCGCCAATTCCGCTCATCCTGCAACACCGAACACTGTCGCGACGAACGCACTGCAGGGCGAGCCTTGGTTTCACGGCAGTGTTTCGCGCAAGGAGGCGGAGGAGCTGCTGAAGCGCGACGGCGATTTTTTGGTGCGCGAGTCTTCCACCACGAAAGGGCAATTTGTTCTGAGCGGGTTGCAGGACGGACAGTACAAGCATCTGCTTCTGGTCGATCCTCATGGGGTGGTATGAAAGAGTTTGCATTGCAGTTGTCTGTTTTTCCGCAGGGCGTTAAAGCCGTGAGTTCCTTTTTTGTCTGTTCGCCTTACCAAGTTGATGGGAGCCGGGTCGCTGAGTTTTCCACGTTCATGGAACGGAAGCAACCTTGATGATGTCAATCATTTAGTTACGATCCGATTTTGTTTGGACGTCGCTTCTTCAACATCAGATCGCCCTTGACGATGGTTTCTGGTATTTAAGTGATCATGCTACAAAAGAAACATGGCATAAGGTTTTGGTGCCGATTAAACAAAGCAGAGATGATCGGATAGTGGTTTTTACTATCCGAGCTTATCCTGTTTTTCTAAAAATGGCATCCGATCCGAATCCTACTTGCGTTGAAATCATACGATCCGTAGTCGAAAACTATCCAAAAAAGATGGTTCCAAAGACAATAAATAAATGATGTGCATTGTACAACATACTACAAGAGGTCAAGTGAAAAAAAATTATTTCACAGCCTTGAAGCTCAAAATATTGAGTAAAGCTTTTCGGATCGGATATCCGTATCCATTCTCGCTTAAAAGCAGTTTTTGGATGTCAGTATTCGGTTGAAAACTTCTATCCTGCCGGATATCCAACCGGCAAGCCGGACAGTTATTACCTCTGAAACAAGTAACTAGACGTAAGGCAGTTGAAAACCGGTATGCGACTCGCCTTGGCCTTATGCGGTGATTAAAGTTGCCATACAAGTTACTTAAGTAAAAGTATAAAACTACTCATGATAGAAAGTTAAGGAGTTTTGCACTAAAGTAATTTGAAAAGTGGTCATTAACCTGATATTAGTCACGTAACATTGTTTAGCCTAATTTATTACAAGCTGAACAGCAGTTAAAAACGAACGTTAATCATGGTAATAATAAGGTAACTTCAGTAAGACTTGATCTTCAAAAAATGTAAAGCCTACATTGGCTCGCCATGGAGTAAAGATGGTCCCAGCAGCTGCAGAAGCAAAAGTATTCCGTAGCATGAACAGGCTTTTGAAAGCGGGCAATAAGTGCAACACGTTAAGGCCCCGTGCTCCCATTGACAAATAGATGTTTCAGCCACGGTATGCCTTGCAGACCCATTCAAACACTTGAAACCTTGTTTTTTCACCTCCAAGTTGGCTTTTGTTTCCTGAAAGGGCTGAAATATATTCAATCTGTTTTAGGTTCGAACGAAAGATCGCCAGTTTGCCAGCGTCGGGCACCTCATTTCTTTCCATCGTGACAATAACTTACCGATCGTCTCATCTGGTTCTGTTCTGTCCCTGAGGCAACCCGTCACAAGACAGATAGAGCGCTGACGTGTCAGACTGCATGTGTCTTGCTAGCCCCATTGTAAAGGAGCGTGTAGTTCAGCGCTTGCAGCGCAGACGCTGCACACAAAGAATCCCTGCGAAAAACTGATCTTTCCAGTTCGGAGCACGTGCAGTGGAGCGTTGTTCGGATTTAAGATGAGCTCACAATCTCCTACGCTTCCAATGATTTTCCTTCAACTCGCCACGTCCATCGCAGACTCGCATGGACAAGTGCACACGGAGCAGTCGGGCGCTGCGCGCATTGCGCAGCAGTTTAAATAGTGGAATTTTTACGCAAATTATTTCTCTCTGACTGCGTCTGCTCTCAAGTTTGATGATAGTGACTAGTTTTTTTCGCAAATGATGTTCAGGGTTTAACGCAAATCATTATCGAAAACACAATTTGTTGTGACTGGTGAAATTGCGCTCCCTTTCTTGCTTTTGTATTTTCTTTGTCCATTCGTCCGCTCGTCGTCACTGCTGACTTGACCGTTTTTTTGTTTAATTTGTTTCGTTAATCATAGATCGATGTTTGTNTCGTTGCGCCCTTTTGTATTTTGAAACGTCGCCATGCGGTTTGGGTCGCATAGNGTAACGGTTGTTGAAAGATGGTTGATGTAACTCACCCAGTTACANCAAAGATGGTTGATGTAACTCCCCCGTTTGATGCAGTACAGTTCAACCAGTGTTTGGTGGTATACAGTGATGGAGTCAATTGAAGTTATATTTAAATTACACTTTTGGAATGAAATTGTAATCTAGATGGGGTTGAACTTTTTCGAGAGTCGCAGTAATTTGTTTGAGAAATGTAATTGAATCCGTAAGTTCCATGCATACCTTTAAACTGTTGTTTAACCAGCAACAAAGCACGATTATCTCGCTGTGGTTCGTATGCAGGGTTTCCAACTTATTTTGCAAACCTTGTGATCATTCCACGTAACACTGCACTACATTGGGTATTATGGTGTTATTTCGATTTAGTGCTTGAGAATTTCTGAGGTAATGTCGTGTGGCAAGGTACAGATATGGTTAGTAGCAATAGATATGTGCCTGATAATAGAAATGATGGAACGGTGTCTACCGTAATTAGACTTCACAGTAGATAAATGCTTGAACTTGATGCGAGTAATTTACTCCATCACTGGTTGGAAATCCCCTGCGCTGAATGATGTCAACTTGACTTTGATCTGCGGTGGCAATCGTGAGATGACATTTTTTTTGTATAAAAAACAATTTCATTATTGTTTTGAGTGCACGTACTTGACATGTAAACCTCTCGTTTGCACCACGGTAATCTGGATAGGCCTTCCAGAAAAGTGTTGTTGATCGGAAAGCTGATTTTAATTGTTAGTTGTTACCACTTCAGGCCGCATTCAAATTTCGTGTGTAACCCAGTGAATTGCCAGGCTTGTCGCACCGCCAGGTTTTGGATTCTGGGGGGCAAAGCAAAAGAGCGAGGGGCATCCACCCAGTCACATGGACTGACAAAAGAAAAGGCATCGTCCATTTCCACTTGGAGGGGCCAACAATAGAGGGGACCATCCCCTCTGCCAAAAACTTCTGTGAAATGCCCCATCGATCTGATTTCCGAAACGTTCTTTGTTGCATGAGCTTTATCAGGCAAACTGGTACGGTTCACTCTCGAACAGTCTGTTACCATTCAGTGTGATTTGTTTTACCCGGTTATTGTCTTTAAATCAGCTGCTGCTCGCCACGTCCTAGTTTGTGGCTTCTTGCATTCCAAAGGACTGCTGTCGTTCACCTTGGGTCGCCGTTCAACCCCGTTTTTCTTCAGCGGGAAGTGCCTGCTAACTGCATAAAGTATCTGGCTCTGCAATTCGGTACCTTTGTACAAAGTCGATGTTCCACTTTTTCAAGTCTATTTTTTGGGTCGTGTTTTGTTTCACGATTTATGCGAAATTTCAAGCACGGCTTTGATTAAAGAAACCTGTTCGCAACCTCTTGATCTGGGATGAAGCGTAACGCAGCAACCGTAGCAAACTGAACATTGCTCCTGATATTGTCTCTTATATCTGGTAAGTTGTTTATTGCCCCAGTGCGTCTTAAGTAGGTTACCTTCGGGAAAAAAAGTTTCCACCTCGTATCATTTTTTCCACAGTATTTACTTTTTCTTCATTGATCTTGTCTTCTGTCGTCATAATCGCTGTCTGGTGCCTCGTTTTCTTCCCACAAGCTTTCGATCTTGCACTAATTGCATTCTTGTGTGCGTCATGTGTACCTTCTGTACTGTCATGTTTCATCTCACAAGTCATTCCTGACCTGTACTTATCCATCTCCACCGGAGAAGTATCCGATCCAACACCATAAATTGACACCGGCGGCGAATCCAGGGGTGCAGTCGTCAGGGGTATGCCGTCGAGAATTGGTCTATTCCGGCTGCAGTATGTTGTGTTTCGAAAGGTGAGAGGTTGCGAAAGGGCGTACTTATTAAAAAAGGTACCATTAAGGGGTACGATGCTTGTTTTGGGGTAAGAAGTCCTCCCAAGCCCTGAAATCGCCGCTGGTTGTTTCGCGAACGAGGGGTAGTGGAAATGCCCTGACTATTCCCTGACCTGTTCGTTGCGTAAGCGCTCAACTCTTGACACCCGCGTATCATCGTGTCTTGTAACTTGCATCGCGCCTGATTCGTCATAGTTCATTTGCCAAAGTTGTTTGAGCGATACTCCGGTGTGTATGTGTGTGGATTGTTTGTATCGTATCGACCCAGTCGTTTTGTATATAAATTTATCTGTTGCATTGGCGGGGCTTCTTGTTCTGGCACAGAGGTGCAGGTGCATTCTGTACCTGATCGGTCCCGTGGCCACGGGGGGCTTTGGTGGGCTTATTCCCCTAAACAAAGCTCCACACGCCCCCAAACTGAAACGTGAAACACTATAAATAGGAGGAATTTTGTTTAATTTTATAATATCAAGCCCCCCCCGCACAAACGCAAAACCCCCTATTGAAAACTTTCTGGCGACGGTTCTGTATCTGATGCTGGCTGTGACAGTTTTTTTGTATCAAATGGATNTGTATCGCCTGAACTTTGGGCAAGTTTCCCTAAAAATGAAGAAAGAAGGTGATAAAAGTTTTTGGAAGGGGGATATTACCAAGAAACATTAAGGAGCCCACCGAATTTCCACGTTGAAAAACAGATTGTTTGCTCAACAAATGGTATTCGTAAATCGCCTTGTTTGGAGAAATTTCGCAGCTCCAGGGGTGTAACTACCCCCAGACTCTTGTCTCATACGACTAGAGATTATTAAATAAAAAGCACAAGTCAGATGCTCAGCGATTTCACTAGGCAGAAATAGCACCGAACTTGCGTTAATGCTCAAAACCTACATTTCGCAAGGTTTAAGTCACGTAGGTTTCAAAATTACAAACAGCACAAAAACAAGAAAGAGATGATGAACTAAAGTTGAAAAGTTCTGTGATTTATTGTAGCCAACCGGATTTCTGTATCTTTTATCGCCTCAGGCACAGTACGAGAAGTAGTTTCAGTGTTTAAACCAGGGGTGAGAAAACTTAGGCACGCGGGCTGCATTTTGTGGACATTCAGTATGGCCCGCATCAGAATTATCGTTACCCGAGTTAAAACAGAATATCGCGTTAAAACAAAACTACATAATAAGCACACAGACCAAGGCTGCCCAACCGGTGGCCCCGAAGTGATATGAGAATCAGTAGCATTTCATCAGCCAGCTCGCAATATCAATAAGTGTATTCTTGAGTTAAGTCGACACGAGTGAACCAGGGCTGGGCATTTTGCCTGGAGCCGGAGCTCAGTCTAAAATTTAGGAGCAGGAACTGGAGTTTGGCTATTAGAGAGCCAGTGGCGTAACTAAGGAGGGGCAGGGTTGGAGCATGCCATTCCAGCGTCGCAGGCAAAATCCGTTTTCACCGCCTCACAGCTTATTTAAGAAGTGTTCGCTTATGATGACGCCATCCTGTTCAGTCAACTGTGGCACGACCTTGTCTCTGCAAAGATTGAAATTGCCCGTGCGTCCTAGGCAAACCCTTCCCCAAAAAAGACCCTTTTCCGTTGCAATGGCGTAGATAATGACGATTTTTTACATCAAGCTAATGTGTTAAATGAATACTGAGTGTGTGAATACTGTTTGTACAAGTTCATCAAAATATCTACGCTAGTAACAGGCGTTACAGCGTTCATGTAAACCACTGGTCTTCACCCTTTTTTGTTCAATGGCCCCCTTACAGGAACTTTGCTTAAAAATCGCCCCCAACTTGTGATTTTAGTGTTGGCTAAAATATTACTTTAATTCCAAAATATTTCAATGCTAATGAAATAAACGGGCAATGTAGTTAGCACAAAAAACGAATGCAATTGCATTTGTAGAAAAAATGTTCATTTCCGTAAACAATTGGTACCAAATACTGCGAACCTCGCCCCTGACTTTTTATCTGTAAGTTTTTTTAAAGCAGGTTGCAAGTTGGTCAGCTTAAGTCGTATGGCGTTTCCACCGGTCTTCACGTCAAGACGATTGCGGTTTTTATTACGCATGTGCAGCACTTGGTTGATATCTTGCTCAGCAACAAACGTCGTGGGAAGCTCCAGTTGCAATCAGGGTTGCGCAGTCGGAGGTAAAATGTCCGACTCCTAACTTCCAAAATTTTCCAACTCCGATCCAAAGAAATCTTTTAGGATTTTCCAATAGTATATTGGTGTAATAGTTTTGTATAAAATCATTTTCCTTCAGTTTTTCATATGCATTTTTCTGTCTGTCCTCTTTTAGGTTTGTGAGTCTGTCCTCAGTCTTTTATGACGTTCGAAAAGTCAAAACTCTGGACGTGCATGCTCCAGAATCTTTTATTTTACTTCGCCTCAACCCATTAGGCCAAAGGAAGCTTCCGATAGTGATTTCACTATCGAGGATGATATGCTTTGGTCGGGTATGCGCTTCTGCTTGCGCTCTCAATGTAAGTGCTGCTCTGCAGGGCGCTTACATAACTCCCTTCCCTACGGAAGTCGTTCACGAGACGAAGCCTACGTATCGAAGATTATATGCTACCTGCATGTCATCGCTTCGAACCCACATCTTCCACCATGACGTGGCCCGCATCTCCACCATTTTTATTTTACTTCGCCTCAACCCATTAGGCCAAAGGAAGCTTCCGATAGTGATTTCACTGTCGAGGATGTTATGCTTTGGCCGGGTATGCGCTTCTGCTTGCGCTCTCGATGTAAGCACTGCTCTGCAGGGCGCTTACAAATCCTCTCCTGGTCTAACGTGAGTCCGCAAAGATTTATACTGGTCCGAAAATAGTCCGTGCCTTAAAAACGTTGAGAAACACTGCTCTACATCTACAGCTCGCAGCCAGGGCCGGCCTTAAGCCGATGCAGCTGCATTGGGCCCCGCGCCTCTGGGGCATGGGCGCAATTTTGTTGTAAAATGTGGGGGGACAGCTTGGTGTGAATCCAATATAGTCATCAGGTCGATGTACAAGTGACGTTTTATATATGCAGATTCCCAATCTTATTTGTAGAGGTGTTTTGAGAGCAACACAAATCACGCTTTGCCTTGCATGTGATTTACATATTAATATTACTTAAATTTGTTGCTGGACACGGTAC
>JGI24159J19872_10001024_pt1 | contig 29176 bp, 15 predicted proteins | sample Ectturendosymbi4_FD_19872 | JGI IMG/M metagenome (IMG submission 19872)
CACCTTCTTGTCTGTGTTGCATGAAATGTAGGCTAAACCTTAACCATAAACCCTATCCCTAAAACCTGACCTGAACCTCTACATCCCTATACTGTATTCCTAAACCCTAACCCGTTGCCTCTGTGCATATCCTATTTGCATGTGGCCACATCAACCAATGGTCTTCAACTATTGGAAAATTTATAGCCCCAGCGCAGGCATCATATATATAGGCCTACATCATTTGCCTCATGAAGAAAAATAGACACTACCTATTAGTCTACAAAATGTATTTAATTCTTTTATATTGTCACGCCACTCTTTGCTACTGTGTGCAAAGTCACAGCAAGCTTTCTGTCACAATTTACCAAAATAAGATATTTGTTATTGCAGTTGCAGTAAATGACACACAAGTCAAAATCCCTTTAAAGCACTCTTTCCACCAACATATATCCCCTGCTTGAATTGTGTCAAAGTTTTATACATTTTTATAAACTTTATATGTGTTCTGCACCTGTTGCAATTGAGCATTGGTTGTGTGATGCACTATATGTTTCACCAACTATCGCATATCTAGTCAGCATGGCAAGGTCACGGTGTGTTAACTTAAACCTCATTCATCCTGAATTTTGCATTGATTGTCAATGGAGAGATGACACGCATTCAGAGTAGTTTTGCCATACAGTCAAAGTAGCATTATATAGTATACTAATACAATGTTCACATTATACAGAAGAATGGGTAGTTAACAAACCTTTAAACTTGCAGCCCTGAACCTAAAACCTGCGGTCCTGAAAGCGTTTTCCTAGTTAGATGCCTACCAGTTAGCTGTCCAAAGTTCTGGATTAGCAATTCGCATGCCAGTGCATCAGAGCAGTGACTGCAGTACGCCACCTGCAGGAAAACTAACAGCAATATTCTATCTACGAATCTTCGCCCAAAGGCATCGCTTAAACGCAGGCAAAAGCTCTAGGATAAACAAGAAAAACAACTGTTGTTATCTAAGACACTAACTTCCGAAAAGTTTCTTCGTTTAGCAAAGATTCATCATTAGATGAACGTCCACGTGTTACGGGGTGCTGGCGCGGCTTAAAATTTTCGAAAGTCATGCGGCGCGGCTGGTACGCGCCAAAATTTTCCAAAACCGCACCGCACTGAATGCGATCGAGTTGACATCTCTACTATCCGTATCCGAAAGCATATTATGATGCACAACATACATTTTTGTGCTCTGTCTATTTTGCTTTGTTAGGCAAAATAACTACTGAGTATTTTGCCTTTAGCTGAACACGATTGGTTGAAGTAGTCACGTGACAAGTTTGAAACGCATTTCCTGCTTAGTTGACCATGAAATCTGTAATAGTTCAGTCCCGTGCATTGATGAGTGTTGTCATGGTTTCAGGACTGGCAAGCAGTTAAGTGAACTGAGGTTAAACTTTAACTCTATACTCTGAACTGAACCCTTAAACTCAAATTTGACCCTAAACCTTTGCCATTAGCCCTGATCCTAAACCCTAACCATGAACTCTTAAACCCCACTCAGTGGTCTCTTTGTGTATCATACTTGTCACATGACCACTTCAACCAATTGTGTTAAATGAAGGTGAAATAGTCCCAGCACAGCTTTTGCCTACTGAAGCAGAGTAGACACTACCTGAATGCACTTTGGGCCTTGTCATACTTATAAACAGAAACCTTAACATAGGCTATCTTGCATGCTTGACATATCGCACAACCTAAGTACTTTTCAGAGTCAATTGGATCAAAAAGCAATCTGAAGTTTTGCCACACAGTCCCGTCGGCACAGGGGGGCTCTAGTGGACTTAGCCCCCTAAACAAAGCTCAAAGCCCTCCCCAACTTGAAATATGAAGCATTATAATAATAATAATATAGCAATAATGATATTTTATTGCGGACTCGTGGTCCATATCACAGACACAAGAGCACAAAAAGTGGTTAGCTATACATCAGCGCACATTACAGAAACGGTGTTTGCACATGACCAACACTGGGAGGAGCAAAGCAGTATCCTCACCATAGCTGTATCGTCATTCGCAAAAGCACAGAAAATGGATAACCGTACAGTAGGGCATTACATTTATTTTTGCAATTTTTGTCGCTTTTCTTAAAGGATCAGACTAACAGCGAACAGGCGAACCTGCTGGAGCTTCCGAAGACACGACGACAGCGCTTGAACTCTCATGACCAGGGGTGTAGTGTGATCGGAAAGCGTGGGAACGGCGTTGCCACACCTTTTCTGAACTAGATTACATTAAAATATGGCTGCGATCTCATAGACGCACATAACATCTGTGCTAGCGCAGGGGTTCTCAGACATTTGCCTATCTGAAGGGTTACATTCAAGGTTAGCAATAGAAGGGAAAAAATATGTTTACGTATTATTCATTTCGAAATATGTATACATACATCAGTGAATATTATTTTCAAAATCATTATATACTTACTGCTAAACATGTATTTGTTATGTTCCTCAGCCTTTTTGTCATAAAAAAGTTTAGGGGTGCATGCTCATCTCTTGATATGCTGAAGGGGTACATGGCCAGAGAAAGTTTGGGAACACCTGTGCTAGCGACACGCAGATTCGCACTGCTGAAAAGTCTACACTGAAACAGTTTGATCCAGTGTAGAAATTCTTGCAGGCGAATGCTCACTTTTTCATTCGAACTATTTGGTGGAGACATCCTTTTTATTTGGTGTGGGATCGGCGTTCCCCCACCTCTTTTTACACCCCTGCTCATGACCAAGGCCTACATCTTTCGAGACCGAAACGAGGCTTATGAGACCTTCAACACCGGTCTTGAAGTTCCAACACTGGCCTCCGCAGATTTTTGCCGAAGGGAGAGTACCAAATCGTTATCTCACGCGGTTTCGACTATGTGGTCAATGTTTTGCAAGGTCGAAGTTCCATGCAAACAAAAAATTTTGGACGGACAAACGCACCAGCAAAGTAGAGCTTTAGGACGGTGGTCTGATAAAGTTACAATGTTTTTTATTTCCAATGGGTTGATTTGAAGCAGCGGTTCTTAATTCGTTTCGCACTCCGTATCCCTAGCAGAAAGAAAAATCACGTTCGCACTACTTGCACCATTTAGGCGTGTTGCTTCACAGAATCACCTGCAATCCGCCGGAGAAGTTCGCAAACCTAGGTTGATCCGGCTGTTGTAAAGTGTGGTAATGGTTTATTCATTCATTTTTGTGACTCAAATCACGAAGTAAAGTTGATGATGACACAACTCTCCTATCGAAATTGATCGAGAGTTCACGATACGTAGCCTGTATTCAAGAAACAGGCAAAATCGGAGAACCACCCAGGCCCGTTGACACGGGGGACAGTCAGGGGCACTGCCACTCACATTTTGTTGTGCCCAGAAAAGTTTGTCTTAAACATATAATGAAAACAAAAATCTTTCCCTCATAAAATGTATTTCACTCCAACCTTAAAACCTGGCTACGGACCTGGAACCAGCACCCACTGCTTACTACTTAGCGTCGGTGTTATAGTGTCAAGTTAATATTTGTGCTCATGCACTTTTATATGCCTACAATATGGACCACATGTCTGCAATAAATCATTATTATTATTAATCAAGGCTTCTTCAGTTTGTGAGATGCGCTGCGTTGCTTTCCAAGCAAAACAGCGGAAGCACGGACGTCGTTGAAGTTGGCTGCGACCGCGTGTTACAAGTTCAAAGCAAATAATTTTAGAGATTTCTTTGTTGTTTTTGCTGGTGGTATGAAATGCATTTGCACTGCCAAACTAATGAGCTTGCTAATGCACAATTTTTGCCTAGTTTGACTCTTCGTTAACTCAATGTTTCAATAGGTGAAGATCTACAGTACTATAGTTCCCAGGTCGCTGCTTGTTCAGGCTGTGTTTTACTCAAAAAATTTCTGCAGTACAAAGTCGGATGATATGGTGGTTGGAATACAAACGCAACGTAATCAAATTTTGCGGTTTTCGTGCCACCTAATCTGTCAGTGAAAAAGGAAAATTTGATGAAGTGTAAATGAATGGCAAACTCATCTTGCAATTTCAGTTTCATTTCATATCAGCTTCGGTTCGATACTGTAGTACTCTAAGAATCCCGCTTAGCCCAAGATACTGAAACGTAGAAGAAATCTCATGAGCAAGCGTTACACAACTTAAAATGACCTAGGTTCTTCAATCAACCTTCAGGCGTGTTTAAATTTTTCTGCTTTCCCAGTTTAACTCATTGCCTCAATTTTGTTCACCCCGGGAGGTAGATTACTGCAATTCGTTGCAGCTTGTGAAACCTACTCTGCAAAATTTGAAAATCAACTCACCTCAGTGTCACTACCCGACAAACATTAAGCTTTTTCCGGAGATTTGGCCTTGCACAAGGTAGACCTACTGCTAAGCAAACAGGCTACCTTCCTTGCCACTCCAAGCGATGCTTGTGTTGTATTTTGTAGTTTTGCTTCTTTTGCTTTCCTTATCTTCCTTCTTAAAACTTTGCACCTTGTTTCCAAAGTATGGGTTGACTAATTCTATCGCAGCCTGGTCTGTTTACTGTTTCACAAATAATTTTTAAACTGAACTGAACCAAACTAAAGATAGTTTGTGTAGTTTTTCATTCCATCTGTGCGTTTCAGTCTCACAATTGCGCTACATGTTTGCTAAAATCTAGGAAATTGCACGCCCATACTCATCACTGGACAAAAATGATGCTTGTTTTCTACTCTCCTGGGCTAGACCAAGACGCTCTGTCACCACACGCTACCCTTGGCCTTGGTAATTAGTGTTCGGGAACTCAGTAAGTGCGGGAATGTGTGATTGGCATTCATTGTCATTGTCTTGTGTTCAGAATGCAGGAGGTGCGTCATCAAGTACGAATGTATATGTGTCGTTTAGTCTTTTAGTCCACAGCTTGGCTGAAGTTTCGTCTTCATCTGCATGCTCTGTCCAGTAATAAACCGTAGCCAGAGTTTATGACGCATGAACTTTCTCGTAACAGATTCAAGTTCTGCGCTGTGGTAGTAGCAATGACAACATCAATAATGTAAGCTGCTCCCACTTGACAAACACAAGCTGTTCCAGAACGGTCGAAAAAAAAGAAAACGTTGGTGACCGGACGCTGAGATCGACTCCGCAGGCTGAACCGACCGGACAAGTGTCTGGCACATTACGTTGTCTGAGTGCACAGCAGTACATGCGTCTACTAAAGAGTAACATTTCATAAGCATTGATCTGCGATCGGAAGATTGTTTTGGGCAGGGAAAAGTGAGTGATAATGTAATCACGCGGAAGGATGTCTTGTTTAATGTTGGCCGTAAAGCGGAAGTTGTTAGATTGCAAGTGAGCAATTAAGGCAGCATAAATACTCTGAGTAGTAGAGCCCTACAAAACGACTACGACCGAAGGTTTCAAGTGGTCAAAGGTTGTGAAATGATATTTAAGTATTGCATTTTCTTATGTTTGGAGACTACTTCACAGCCAAGCAGTTTATTTTCGAGTGTACCAAGTTTAACCACTTACATGAATTCATGGATTGAACTGTGAAATCACTCGTGTTAGACATGTTTGTGCAATCACTAATTGCACACGACCGTCGCGATAAAAGTGGCGTTCCTGCATACGTATGTTGACTGATTCTTTGGCAACGTACCTCCCTGCAGGAAAATCCAAAGTAGTCAATGCAACATTCTGTTACTGCTCTGCTTGATTTGTAGGACAATTTGTTGTGTGAATAGCTTTGGTTTTTATTGCTGGGTGAGTTAGTTTCTAAGTTTGTTGCCTGATCTCGAAATATGTGGAAGTAAAATCATAAACAGCATCATAAACTACTTTTTCCATAGTTTCATGAGCAGGTTTTCTGGGCTTAGTGAAAGCAGACCTTTTAGAAATTTTACAGTAGTGGCATAGGCTATCTGCAGGTATGAAATAAATGCTTTTACAGAATTTTTTGTCGAACTTGAGCCTCCAAGCCAAGCAGATGCAACAATGATGTTGAGTTGCATACTCACTAAAATAAAACTTGCGCTTTCCTGTAAAGCACTGACCCCATTTTTTCACATCAACTCATCTAAAACTTGGAAACACCATTGCTTTGCAGTAAACGTGGTTAGGCCTTTTTGTTGATTCACAGTAGTTTATTTCAAAACAAAAGTTCATTTAAGTTGAATGTTCAATGAGAAGATGAACAAAGAAAAACTTAGCAGGCAATTATTTAGGGTCATGTGCAAGTGAGTTGCTTTCAAAAGAGAAGGGTTCATTCATTGAATATGGCACCAAATTTAAGAGGTGCCCAATAGAGAGGACAGTGGGCAGTGGTTTGTTGTTTGATATGACTCAGCCAACAAGCAGAGGCACTACAAGGATGTGCCAAATATAACAAGTTCTGGGACATGACAGTGAAACACATTTTCAGGATTATTGTAGGCCTATTGACACAAGAAGTCAGGAGACACCAAATATAAGAGGTTTTTGAATGTGCCATGTTGAAACTGCTAAACATAAAAGCAAGTTGAGAGGAAACGCCAAATATATGAGGTTTTGGTATGATAAGCTTGGAGTTTTTGTAAATACTTACCGTATATACTTGCTTAGGCTATTAGCCGCACTTTTTTTACCTGGAATATGGCCTGTATTTTGCCTGCGGCTTATACGTGCAATATACCCGGAGGGACAAAGTTTTCGCATGACCTATCACCAAATTTCAGTCATCCAGTCGAACTGCAAATGCCAGAAGATGAAGATGACACCTATGACGATCTACCGTACTTATAGACGAACTTCCTTCTTCCGACGAAGATGATTTCTTAAGTTTTGAACAATAAAACTGACTTTAATTACATTTGCCTGTAAAAATCAGTATTTTGTGGTTGATTGTTCGCGCAGGGTCTTCACCAGTGAAGAGGTCAATTGACCTGCAGCCTATTCGTGAATTACCCTTGATTCTCGGTATATGGCTAAAATTTCTGCTGCGGCTTATCTGCAGACGCGGCTATTAAGTGATTCCGAAACCTCTCACATGCTGTAGTGTTTCCTATCAGGTACTGGTACCTTTTTATATTTTTCAGTTTAATTAAGTCACATTTCATATGCTAAAACCTTTGATATATTTGGTGTTTCCTCTCAGCTACCTCTTATATTTAGTGCTTTCTCTCAGCTATCTCTCATTTTTGTCAGTTTCAGTGTGCTACACTCAATCTCTTAGATTTGATGCCTCTTCTATTGGTCACCTCAGTTATTTGTCAATGTTGGTGATGAACCCTACTGTGCTAAAACTGCTAGAAAAACACTGCTGAAACCAGTGATTTTGAGACCATGAGTTAGGACACAGTCAGTATGACTATATCTGTAAATTTCTGTGCAAGAATTCAGAATTCCTGCAAATTGCATTGTGATTTTCTGCTACTTAGCCAAGAAAGCTGAAGCTGCTCTGGTCTATATCGTGGTTTTCAACTCTTGTGTGTTCATTATGATTGTTTGCATTCCAAGTTTTCCTTCTCCATAGGCTGGGAGTAATTCAGATTCTTACCATCTTTGCACCATTTCTTCAGGTTTTAAACTTGTACTCGGAAATGTTTATGTGATCCAACAATCTTTTTAATGATGGAATTTATCTTTGTGAAAAAATCTGACCTCTATATTTTACACAAGAAAGAGCATTAATGCCCCAATAATAATCTAACATCTAGATGTAACAAAATTTGATGCCTAAAAATTTGACCCATGATTAAAAACAAGCAATTATAATGATGATTAAGCTGTGCATGAAATCTAAACAAGATTATGTTAAAAATGTAATACATGAATGATTAGCAAACGTGTTAGGCAAAGAAGTCAATTGTTGCTTTAGTAAAAAACTGAAACTTTGACATGGTACAATCAACTAAAAGTTTTTCAACTACAACTGAAATATTTTTTTTTTGTACAGGCTAGTTGACAACATACATCTTCTTGGCACCGAAATGGTATAGGAAGCAGGATGTCTTCAATGGATATAGTGGTGCTAGAACTTGTGTTTATAAAAATTGTTAAGTATCCTGTATTATACTATCCAATGTCTACAAATTTTTTCCATTCAATCCATTTGGTAGAAGTATAAGCCACCCTCAAAATATGAAAGAAAATGCACAATGCAATATTTCGCCAAGAATAATCATATCTGCGGAAATGAATAGCAATGTGTGGTACACAAATCCTTAATTATAACCCAATAGTTTTGCAGCTTGTTGACAAAAGTTTTTCATCTATTGCCGTTTAAACAGCAGCCTCATGGTGTCAACCACTTGACATTTACAACTTGTCAATGCTCTGAAACTCACAGGGTAGAAGCGTTGTGGAATTTTTTTTATACTTTTAAATATGTAAGCTCTGCCCTAGACTAGCCACTGCATTTCAAACTGACCAAATTTTAGTGAGCTTAAAATGACATTTAGGATTTATCCATACAAATGTAGACCCTGTTGGTATTACTCTGTTTCTAGATGTCAAGCAAATTTTAAAATTTGATTGAATTTTGTTGTTGGCTGGACCGAACAATCACTATGTCCATAAAGAATAATTGGAGTTTAACCATTCAAAAATATATGAAACAGTGGAAATGTGCTAAATCTAACGACAAACAATCATTAAATGACAATCTTAACGCAGACCAATGGAATGCAAAACTCTCAGGTTGTTTTGATGAAAAGGTTTGATCCTATTAGAAACAACAATACAAAATCGCATTAGATTTTTTGAAAAACAACTGTGTTCATCATCAGCAAAGATTCATTAAAAACTACAGAAATATTTGTGTTTTTAAGTTGTTTTTTAATGTCATTTAGTGAATCTATTGCAATCTCTTGTAGTGGATAATCTTTTTAGTAAATATTTGTTGGTGATGACAACAGTTGTTTTTGGAAGTGTCCAATATGATTTCAGTTAAATCATTGGCTTCTACATTCTTCTTTCTTGCATGAATGTGCTAGATTTCCACGTGCCTCTTTGTTCCAGATTAAGTGCTCAGTCACAGAAACACCTTTTTGAAACCATTGTAATTTTAGACCTCTGCAATTGTTGTTTTGTAAAAATTAAGCAACTATTTGGCACAAGTGCAAGCTGGTAAGCTGTTGAGGGTTAGGTGGTGTAAATGAATGAGCATAAACCATGTTGCTTGTGCAGAAGAGATAAACTGAGTGCAGAAAAATTCTGAAGTAAATTTTGTAGGCATGATGGTTGTTTGCTCATGGGTAGTTAAAAGTTCCTTTCAATTTTGTGCAGCTGCACCATGGTTTACTCGTGACATTAGGTTGTACATAATCCATCAAAAATCATGCTTAAATCAACTGCTGGCTTTTGCCCCCAAACCAAACTCAGAATTAAACATTTGCCAGAACTGTTGTGCCAAGCCTGTTTGTTGCATAACTTAAATATTCCAGAAAGTTGTACAATGTGCATGGTGTTAAGGAATATTAAGCACCTTGTTTTGTTTTGGGATTAAACATCAGTTAAGTATATGCATGGTTGCTTTTTCAGAAAATTTTATGTTTGAAAAGCAAAAGCTGGTTGCACTTATCAGTTTCGTAAATATGAGCCTGATTTATCCTGATGAGCTTTGCTAAACACAATTTAACTTGTGTTTTGCAGGGCATCACTCATAGATTTTAGCCAAGGTGTTAGCTTACTTTGAATCACTAGGCTAGAGAATGTTAATGAACAAGATCAGGTTGTAAGAATGTCTGAATCAAAATACGTGCTGAAAAAAGGCTCTAATTATCTAACACTCCACATAACCAAATATCCAGAGTTACATTTTATAAAAAGTAGTAGGATGTGATAACTGTTTTTTATGGATTTATACTAACTGGTGAATACCATCACTGCAAGAAATGGCATCTCCAGGATTTGATGCTACACCTAGGCCTCAAGAAGTTAAACATGCATTACACAAAGAGGTCTTTCTACCAAATGGAGAGAGACTTGTGGGGTTTATGAAGGTATGCAAATATTTTAATTTTTACATGCAGCATTTGTTGAAATATGCTGATGTATCTATCTGTTACTACGCAAAATTTCAGTTTTAACTTTGCTCTCAATATGATCCCAAACTCTGCGAATCACGGTGCTGCTGTAGTATGCCCTTCGCGCTAGAGCTCGACCGATAAGGCTTTGTCAGGCCGATACCGATGTTTTTCATTGCCGGTGACCGATGCCCATACCGATATTTTTGCGTTACTCGAACCACAATTTAAAGACATTACTTCACTGCGATGAAGAACCGTAGAACATGGAATTCTGCGCAAGCCTGGGCACTAAAGCAGTCAAGGGTTGCCAGACATCTCTTGAGAAAAAAAGCGAAACCATGACCAAAAAAAGCCAAACCGGGTAAAAAAATGTCAAATTATTAAATAAACATAAAATTTGAAATTCTTCATTAATTGCAGAACATTTCAGAAGAATAAAGTTGTAGCATTACCATTACACTCTACAGGAACTTTTCAAATCTTCATCTTCCACATTTTCTACAGTGTTTGCGCTCGAACCTTAGGCATTATGAGTTGCCAGATATTATGCTACAACATTATTCTTCTATGGGTTGCAGATAACTTTTGAAAAAATACTCCAAGCACTGTCTAAAAAACCCTAATAATACTTTTCAGCAAGATATTTGAAAAGCCAAAACACCAGTCTGATGGTATGTGCCAACTGCCTCCAAAAAAAGCCAAATATTAAAAAGCCAAACAAATTTTTCTGACGCCAACTGCCTCTGAAAAAGCCAAATTTGTAAAATTTGGCGCCAAAAAGCCAATCTGGCAACCCTGAAGCAGTCAACCACTACAGCCACGCAAAAACCTACGAGTGAGTGTTACAGTTCATGGGGAAGGCAGCGCAGCGGTCTGTAGATTACGCACTGCTTGATGTAGTCGGGTGGCTGCACGGAACAGTACAGATAATTTGCGTTAATCAGTCAGAGACGAAGTAACAACTTGGGTTTCCGAACACTCCGTGCAGAACAATAGTGTAGCGGTTTTTATGAGCAAATATTGCCGACAGGTATCGGCGGAATTTTGCCGACATGATACAATGATACATCGGTATGCCGATGCATCGTTCGAGCTCTAGTACGCACCCTGTAGCGTAGTGGTTCTTAACCTTTTCTATACCACGCCTCCCTTAAGTAGTTGTCCTTTGTTTCAAGCCCCCCTGACTTTAAATAAATAAATTGGACGGAACATTTTCCCGTTCAAAAAATTTCCAAGTTGTAGAGCGCGTAAGCCCTCGCGCCCCTCTGGAAATTTTGACGCCTGGGGGAGGATTGTTGCCCGGTTAAGAACCACTACTACTGCGTATGCACAGGCAAAGTAGTATCATAATGCTTTCTGTGAAAGAGGGAGTTTTTTTGAAAACTCTCAGTGATCCCATTCAAAATCATGCAGATCTGTATTTTAATATGAGTTTCTCGTATGAAAGTTAATGAAGTTGAATTTAATCTCTCAGTAAATGAGTTTCTGTTATGAATAAAATACTTTGCCGTTACCAGAACATTCGTTTAAGTAGGTCAGTTATTTATACCTCAGTAAACTTAATGAGCAGCCGGGTTGAAGCTTTCAATAACTTTTTGATTTTCTCGTGGCTAAATCCAAGTTGCAAAAAAATCCAAGCCATTTTCTAACGTTCTGACAAACTGTTTTATGAGTGTGTGAAAATGCAAACGGGGATCGTCCACCACCGCTTCAGAAATTCTAGAAAAGTTGACAGTTATTTTCATTTCAATATCACCTGTATCGGTAGATGTCTTAGCTCCTTTAATATATGCATTTGTACTTCAGATTTTCAGTGATTTTGTTTTTTCAGCAACTGAGCTCCGCCCTTTCAGAAATTTTTGTTCTGACTACGGTCCCAGTGATGAGTGAAGTGTTTGCGCTCTGAACACTGTGCTCAATGGGCTGCAGTGAAAAATTAATCCTAGGTTTCGATTGATTGTGGCTAGTACTTTGAAGCCACAGGTATAAGCAAATTTCAATAAACTAATTTCTTTTTTCCCGAGTGTAAACATCTCTTTCACAAAATTTGTAAAAAAAACTGTCAGTGCTGTCTACTGTCCAGCTCTTGAATAGTTTCTCACGTGTGGTCTGAATTCATAAAAATTCAGGCTTTGAATTCAATTCAGAAACCTGAATTCATAAAATTTTTTTTGCGTTGCACATTATTGTGTACTTCGCTTTACTTTGGCTTGTATCAGTGTCGATGCAATCGTATACAATGTCTGTGATTGTTGCTGTTGCAGGTTTCGAAAACTGAAGGTGCAACTCTCCCATTCAATAAGAAAGAGAATGTTCACTATTTGTGCCTTTCCGTTACTGTGAAACGACCACCCAAAGTTTTTATCAGCAGGTATTGCCGGAATCATTAACTCAGGAAATCTTACGCTGTTTTTGTTGCAGATGTGGTTGAACGTTTTGTTCTAGTGAGATTACCCTTTCTCGCTCAGCCTGCATTTGAATTTTAATGCTAATTGCCATTTACTTAGTTTTCACTCTCTCCGCAAGCTGTGCTAGCATGCTTACTATTTGTCTCAGTCTTCGCGTATTTTAACTCCTAACTCGTTACAGAGGTTTTTGGTGGCATGCATTAACCTGCGGCTGCGAGGCATATTTAATGACGGCTGAAGAAATCAATTAACAAGGCATAGATAAAAACTTTGTAATTTAACGGTTTTAGCAACTTGAGTGAATTTAAGTGTGTTGCAGGTATCGCAGACCTGATAAAGGTGAGGGATATGAACAGAGAAGAAAATGGAACCTTGAAGAGCTAACGGTGGGCGTTCCAATCATTAAACCGAACTGTTTTCTAGGCTAACGAACTGACTAAAAACCTTTGTTTTAAGTGTCACGTTATTTTCTCTTTTTCAGTGAAGATGTTCGTATTTTCTGAGTACTGTGAGGTAATCGCGCTATATAGTGAAGCTCACGGTTTTTTTAAGACGTTTTNGGGACCCGATTCGGGTCCCTAGAATCAGAGAAAATTATCATCGGGTCCCTAAAATCAGAGAAAATCGGGTCCCTACAGATCCAAACCAGGTTCCTAACATTTTCCTTAAGACCCTGGTGAAGCTATAAAATTAATCTTTCTTCGGAGTTTGACGGTTCGTTATATATGAGCCTGCAGTGTTTCTAAGCAGTTTGCGAATCGTTCTCGATTTCTGACGCTTGGCGATTGCGGCAGAAATAATAGTTTGCGGTGAAGTTTCATTTATGTTTCCCGAGATTTGTTTTCGGCAGTGATTCCAGCACTTAGCTTGAATCACTGGCCAAGTAAAACAATGCCATTGACTGCTGCGAAACTTGCAATTCGTAAGATAACCATGCCGCAGTAGGTCGTCTTTTACGTAACGCTTTCAGATTTTTCACCTGCGGGTAGTTGTTCTTTGATAATTAATGTTTAAAACGTATGTTCTCCACCTGGGCTCAACCAGCTGACTTGGAACAACGCACAAGAAATGTTCTTTGTGGATAAAGCGGTTAATTTAAACCAGGGATCGGCAACCCACGGCCTGCCAAGCAACATCATCCGGCCCGCAACCCCTTTACAACTTGTATTTGTAGTAGGCTAACTGAATGGCCCACCTAGTGGTATTGTATTTTAAGACTCTACCCTCCTTGCAACTTCTTGTATTGCATACTTATGAGCAACTACTTGTGAGAAACCGTACTGTGCTATAAATGTAGTGTATGTCGTGTGATGGGCGTTCTTTATGAACTGTTAAAATCAGGAGTTAATCTGATTAAAATTCCATAAATTCCCAAAGTTTAACAACATCATGAATACAACGGGAGCGGAACTGTTGGTAGAAAATTAGCCTAGCACGGCCCGCCATACCTTGCACAGTTTGTTTTTGGCCTGCGACTACGGAAAGGTTGCTGAGCCGTGATTTAAACGATTGCTTGCCGAGTTCAGATTCTCTAATACAAATCATGAAAATTTAGTTCACGTTAATAAAACAGCGTTTAGTTTTTTAGGTGAACGTATGCTGTTGCTAACGTTTAACAAGCGTCTAAAACTCTGGTACAGTATTCTACAAAGCTGCAGTGACGATATTATTTTGACAGAAAGTTGATGGTCACGGAAACTCGCCATCTTGCTTGCAATTCGATCTGTTCTTTGATCGTGCTTTCTGTTTCGAGGCCAGTGTGGCCACGGAAAGGGAGGAATTCTTGCAAAATCTTGCTAGCCTCTGTGCCAAGTACTTGGACGGCAGAACGCCCCCTCCGTTTGAGAACGTTTCATCGAAAGTTTCAAAAGCCTTACCGGCTGTTGCTGGTAAGTTAGTGCTTCTCTGTTGTCCTCCTGTCAAACCCGTTTCGTCTTATAGGAGCATGTCCAGACAAGGCTCGCACGGAGGCCATTAGCAGGCAGTTGCAAGTCGCAGGCAAAACGAAGCAACGCAGCATGGTGATCTGTAATTTTAACTGGATTCCATCATGATGATTATTATTGAATCTTACTATGTGTCATACACTTGTTTTATGAGATTAAAGCCGTACGTTGACCATTACCCACGTGTAAAGAAATGCTACCGAAGTGGAACTTCCCTCAAGCATTAATGAAAGAAACATCGAAACACCCTGCGTTATTTCAAAGAATCACGTTTGTCGACCGCACAATGAAAAATCCCTGATCAAAATTGCGATTTTATGTTGAGGATATAGCAGCACTGATACTATCGTTGCATTTGGACGGTGATTGGAGGCTTTTGCTGGTTATGAATGTGCATGAGACCATGAATAAACAAAGGAAAAGGAACGACCGGAACTGAATGATGGCACATATGAAATGTTTTGAAAACTTGAATGAATTTTTATGTGGTGTGTTCCAAGCAAGCGGCGGATGGAGCTTTTAAACGATGCACAAACTCGGCGTAGGTTCTTGAAATATAATCACCCCGGCACAAATAGGTACTTCATACGTAATAAGAAAATGTATTTGGGCAGATGCTTGTTGTCCCTCGCGTCTCAATAGACTAATCAAACCTCTGGCCCAGTGGTTCTTATCCTTACAAATTCCCGGGGACCCTTTCTCTTAAAGATATTGACCTGGGCACCATTATCTTGGTTGATTGTGACATGAGAGTTACAAGAAATCACATTGGCTCTTTCTCTAATTTTTAACTGGAAACCTTTGGGTGTCACTGGGGACCCGCCGAGAAACACTGTTCTAATCTGGAGAGCAGTGTTCACAAGAACTCGTCCGACGGTGACGACTAGCGAGCGAGTAAGAGTTTACTTATTTTGCTGTGAGCCAAGTGCTGGTACGTCAAATAGAAAGCGTATGATAAGGACTTTCGGTTTAATTAGAAGTGAAGTGTTGTCCGCCATTTTTGAGCATGGAATGTCTGCGCTTGCAAAAGAACCAGTCGCGTCTGAATAGCACTTCCACGTAACTACCTTCCAATCTTTACTGTTGATAGGAATAAAATGCGGTTTTTGTACATTATGAACTTGCAGTTATGCGTAACAAGCACCGGTCGTTTTCGCGTTGATGGTAAATGTGGTACGTATTATCATTTTGGAAGTGGAGCCTAACTTGCTCATGGGTCCATACGACGATGTTTGATAGCTGTGATCGTAATCAGCACGGTTCCAAATCTGCGAGCAATCGTACATTTTGTACATGATTTTTTTTCACAACTTTACGGTTTGTGACTGCTGAAGAGCTCTGCTTTGACCGAGTGTTGTCCGCAAATGGCTGCTGATTAGCAACATGCGATGCCTTCAGGCCTGTCGTCGCTGGAAATACGACTATTTTAATAAAACGCGCTTAAGCTTGTGAAGTAGAAACGCACAAAACCTTCTGCAGCATCCAGAAACTAGTCCTGATTTTTCGGCGTAGAACTCATTTCAAATCAAAGTTGCTTTGCCAACGCCTTTCGCAAGAAAAGCGACCGGTTTACAGCGATCGGCACGGCAAGTGCAGACGGCCGGTTAAATTTAACCTAACTTTTATGTTTGCCCGTTATATTTCCTGTATGTTTTCGAGTGACGCCTGCGTCTGTGTGTTTGCAGACGTCGGGTCGCAGATGGACAAGAACAGACGTGACTTGCTGGAGCGCGGTCACAAGCTGTCCAGCGTCGAAACGAAGACGGCCGAAATGGCTGAGTCGGCGAAGAGTTTTTCTCAGACTGCGCATGAGCTTGCCAACTATTACAAAAATTGATTTGCACGCCTTCTGCTCTTCTTGTGTTTTGCCGTCATCGGTCGAGTGTCGCTTGGCCTCGATAAGGCGTCATGCTTTCTCAATTTCTGAGATCGCTGTAATATTTACCCTTCCTGCGTCTCAATTGGTTGTCTCGTTTTTTGTTTGCTTGCCGGGCGATTTGCTTTCTCAAAGACTTCACAAACGGTGGAGTGATTTGTCCTTATGATGCTGCCACGAGCTTCCTGAAACCTTTTAAATGATCTAGTGGGAAACAAATTAAGGGTCTTTTCAGTTAGTGCCTCGTTTTCAACTGTCCTCATTCGCTGTAATGTCCGCAAAGAAACAGCTTTTTACCAGACTTGCATAGGCTTAAAGTAATGGCTCAGTGTCAACATTGAGAGGTTTCACTTCTTCCTCCCGAGGTTAGGAAAGTACCTGAACGTTTGGACCACGGCTGTGGAGCCGGTACTGAAATATCAGGCTCCGGGCGTCTACATTTTTTGCCTCCAGCTCCAACATCTAAAAGCTTTTGGCTCCGGCTCCAGAACAATTTGGTCCAAAAAGTCAGAAAAAAACGGGTTATTTATATAACAACTTGCTTCACCCACAAACTATCTCCGTGGAACCGGAACCCAAATTTCAGGCTCCGGCTCCACCACCTAAAAGTTTTTGGCTCCGGCTCCAGCCATCCAAAATTGCTTGGGCTCCGACTCCACAACCCTGGTTTGGAAGTACAATGGAACTTGTATGGCCAACTTTTTCTAACTAACCACATCCATGAAATCTTACCCACCTCCGGCATGAGTCGCATGAAGCCGAACCCGCATAACTGCCAAACGAATGAACAAACTTCTCGTTTGATGGAATATCAGTATTCGTGTCAATGCTGTCTGTGTAAAGTTCGTATGGTGTTAAAATGAGTGCTACCGATGTTACGTGAGTTTGAATCCTGCGTGTTTTGTATTTCTGTTGCTTTGAACATCGACTTGTTCATTCGAATTTGGTTTATAAATGCGCTCGTGAAACAAATTCCAATCTTCCGAATAACAGTAATTGCGAGTGCTGTGAGATGCTTGCACTGCACGTTATACTTCGCGATCCTGCCAGCCCAATAGCGAGATTGATGTCGATTCCTGTCAATCTTTTGTAATTTAGGAGTCATGTGAACGTCTCCAGTGTTGCAATGCGTACAATCAAAGTCACGACAATCGAAAACATTTTCAAGCGTTTCAACTTGCACTTTGAGCCATCGTCAGTGTGAAAAATGTTGGAACGAAACCTACAATTCGCAAAGACATACAACCTTTCAGTTCTCCTACTCAAACATTACTTCTCAAATGAGGTGGTTTTCATCATGAATACTGTTGTTGCATAGATATTCGAACCCAGCTATGGGAAGTGATTTTTATTTAGTAGGCATTGACAGTGTTTTAAAACTTCACATGAAGAGAATTGTAATGCAACCGTTGCCCTCTCGTACGCTGATGGTGATTCAAATTTCGTTCTCACTTGCCAATTGCCATGCTTTTGCTCAGAATACTGGTGAGTTTGTCAATTAATGTTGTGAAAATGAAAGTCTGACAGGAACGTGTGCGGCTGTAGTTATAGTTACACCTCCAACATACTGTTATGCTCCCGAAAAGTTACAACAGTCGTTGTGATAAATGCAACACCATCATTTGTATGAGAAGAGAGTTTCTGGCATCTTGCGAAGAGCCGTCAAATGTACACGCAATATATTTGCGGAACCAGCAAATTGGGAGATTGAAACACAACATAAACGTTTTCGCGACTATCCCGGCGTAGATTTTAAATACAGCAGTTCCACAAACGGTTGTTTTATTTTGTGCTACATCCCATATGTTTGGAACACGTGTTGTCTAATTTTGCTGAATGGATAACGTGCACTTCTTTGCATGATTTGTAGGCACTGTAATGCGCTTCATTTCAACAGTAGATTTGTGGGTTTCAGTCTGGGAACACATAAAAACTTGTGTCGCCTTTCAGGGTCGTTTCATGCTGAAAACCTGATCGCATATTGGACATGTTTGCTTAAAACGTGCTTGCGCACACCGCCCATACTATTACGCGAACTTCGTAATGACTGTCATAAAAGATTTTGCAGCTTGTTAAAAGAGTAATTTCAAGATTGTTTGCATCGACTCTTTTCGTTATTGTCGTTCTCCCTCCGCTTCTGATGTCCAATTTCTGATCGAAGAACGTCTGCTGTTCGCTGAGAAGCGGCAGTAAAGATCTGCTCCGCATAGATGAAAGGTCGCCGCTTTCTTGTTACGACAAATATTAATAGATATGAACTCGTTACTATTCAACTTAAAAGCAAATTCTCGCAATGACCACTGTCGCAACGCTTTATCAGCTTTTAACAGTAGCGCATCGCTGCTGTCTGTGCACGTTCAATGCCTTGTTTGCGAACAATTAAATGTATGGATGCGTTATCGAGAGGTACTAGTGGTAGTTTTTGGTTATTTAATAATTAACACACCGAGAGTTTCTCTACCACTGATCAATATATAAACCAAAGTGACGGCTGAAGATTACTGTGGTTGTTACCAAACGTAACAGTAAACAGATTAAAAATCGAGCTGGTGATGCTTTTTACAATTCCTGCGAGTTGACGTGGTATTGTCCATTTTTACTGGTTCGTGTAATTAAAAACCTTTATCGTGACGTAAGATCTACAACTATCAGTGCCAACCGTACTGATCTCAATCCCCTGTTCAGACGCAGCAGATCTGTATAAATGGTTTATTTCGCTACAATGAACAAGCATGCTTGGACGACATGAAGAAGGTAAAAAAACCAACACAGGAGAGTGTAACCATCGAGTCGCACGCAGTCAACCGCTGTCTTTCCCAGTTCAAAAGTCATGCTGGAAAGAACGATCAGTTTTGCCACAACTTAAATCCTTCAAGATCAATGGTGGTCGGATCGTCGTTTTCTGCAAAAGCAAAACAACAACCAAGTAACGGAGGAGTGCAACTCCGGTCGATGTGCCAAAGCCAACCAAAACAACTGATGGTTTCATGTCGAAGGATTAAACGTCATTAACAGACGATGCCGCATGGCAAACAACAGCGCGGAATTAAACGACGAAAGCTGCGCAGCAGCCGACAGGGAAAATACTTTCTGAGTATCTTCGTTGCACCTCTTCCACAGACAGCGCAGTTGAGCTACGAGTAACCATGAAGTAACTCTTCGCTCTTCAGGTCGTGACCGTCTCACACGGTGCTTGAGAATTAGCAGCAGGCGACAACGCAACGTACAAAACGAAACTGTTGCCAACCTGGGCGCGGATCTTATGATGTTGTCGACGCGCAGGATCATCTCCGCCGCTTCGGCGCCGCTGACCAGGACTTGACGCTTGACCTGGTACGACTCGGTGATTCCCAGATTCCTCATGCACGCGACCTCGCCCTCGTCCATATCTGGAAGTGCACGACAGACGCAAGGGTGAATCAGGCGGTCAGGAATGATGCTGCGCGGGAAAGAGACAACCAACACACCCTCCCTTTTGTTGTTCATTCAAATAATGCCTTGCACATTTTGCCAACTGGTGATTTCAGCGAAGTAGCTAAGTAGTTTACACAAGAAATGCAATTTCGCTGATTTTAAAACGCCCTCTAATCAGCGGTGTAGCGCTAAAAAGGAAGTGTGGGAACGTACACAAGAAACTAGCTATTAATCAATAATTACACAATTATGCTAGGGTATTACGCAAGAGATAGCTTGTCAGCTTGTCAGTTGCTCATTTATGCGAAGTCTGGAGCTAGGCACAGCAAATCTCAGTACAAATGAAATTCAAGTCAGATTGCTATGAAAGTGTGGGAACCCGTTCCTGCACGTAAAAAAGTGCGATAACGCCGTTCCCACCCCACTACACCCCTGCCTCTAATGGAAAAAGTCGGCCGTGGCGTATCCTAAACGATGAGTTTTGTTACGCGAGTAACTGCATCGCGCATGCTTTTCGGTCCCGATTCGCCAACCGGCTGCGCCGACTTACCCAGGCCATGGGTGCTCTTCCCTTCGGCATGAGCCGCACGGAGTTGTGACGAAAGTTCCGCGCTGTCGAAACCAGCGTTGTCGGCGATCGTGATCGGAATCTGGGGGAAATGAACATGTCACGCGCGTTTGCTCGCAGCGGGTTAAACACGCGAGCGACTCTAATCTTGCCACATAAGCCTTTATTAACGTATTTCGTGTGCAAAGCAATTATAACACTAAAATGCCTGAACTTTTCCAAACAAAAAGCGCTTTATCTACGATTTCACTGTCAGCGAAAGATCAGCAACTGCAAAGCAGAACTCACTATACCAGCGGAGCAGAAAAATGCGGTTAAGAACGGATCGTTTCAAGATTTGAAACCGTGCTGCGATCAACAAACGATGAGCAATCACTGACGCAAATAACAATGACGTTCTATTACCGCCGAGCACCACCAAGCAGTTTTTCGGTAGTGTAGCCCCTAACGATCTTCTTGAATATTACATCTCCACGTGCTTTGTGAATACTCAAGACAAGTTACGCTTGCTCGTGGCTTTTGAAAAAAGTGTTAGACAGGGAGCAACGAGTTGACGGCAATGCAAATTTACAATAAAACAAGAAAAAATCGTTACCAGTTACACTTGTTTCTGTTCAGCCACTATATTAACCTCAAAAGCAACACCAGAAATTACAGAAAATCATTTCTGAATTTTCTGGTTGCGCGAATAGCTGCAATAAATTTGTTTCAATTCCCTCTTGATAAACCATGAAATTACCTGTGATACTTTATGAAAAGGCACCTCTGCCCCCGTTGCCCACTTTATGAAAGGGCAGTGGGGTAAATGGCCCGGCATGCACCCCCTTTCCGGCGTCCCTGGTGTTAGATATACACTGAACTGCACATGCTTCACTGCGTTGCGATTGGCGAGACACGGTCAGGTCAAGCGAACCTCTCCTTGCTTAACTGATACCAGCATCGAAGCAGTGATAACGTAGGTGTTATTTCAGGACCGTCAACAAACAAAACAGTTCCGCCGCCACGGGGGCGCTTTTGTGGGCTTAGTCCCCCAACCAAAGCTCCAAGCCCCTAAATTGAAATGTGAAACACTACAAATCAGTGGAGTTTTTTCAGAATGTCAAGCTCCCCTACACAAGCGTGAAGCCTTCCTATTGAAAATTTTCTGTCGACGGTTCTGAAACAAAAAAGCCAAAGGTGGAATGCCGCCAAACACAAAAGGAACATAACCAGATGATTAAACCACCGGCGTACAAAAAATCTCAAGGGACGGATATCAAAACACTTCAGTTCCGAATGCCAACAAGAATAAAGTTTTTTTAACAGACCCGAATAGACGCAAACATCGATCGGATTTGTCCGCAAGTGCAACCAGTCCCTTTTAACTTGTCCCGTTGAACGTAAAGAGCTCGTTTCAAACGATGCTTCTGCAACCGCCGCGCTTCACTTTGCCGGAAATAGAATTCCAAAGCCGCCACTTACCTGCATTAAGGCGCGGGCGAACGACTCCATCGCAACCGATTCTTTTCCAGGCGTTTTCACGGCGAGGTTGTGGACGGCGTTGGCCATCAAGGCCTCGCAGCATCCGCCTCCCTGGACAGTGCGCGTCTCGGCCACCGTTCGCTGAAGCACGCACAGAGCGTCGTGCATGGAGCGCTCAGCTTCGTCGAGAATCTGCTGGGTGGCGCCACGGAGAATGATGGTGCAAGCCTCCGCCCTTGCCACGCCTGAAGGAACACGTGTTTTGGTAACTGTTTGCACGTGGTGTCAAAATAAAACACGTGGAACAGTTGCTTGCAGTGAAACGACGTCCTTTTTCTATTTTCGATGATCCAAGTGTCGCGACTCGCGAGTTTTTGTTTTTTCGTGACACACGTTTCGGGAGTACGCGTATGGGCCACGTTCGGTAAAACGAATTATATCGGACACAATTTTAACATAAAAAAGTGCTAAATCGGACAGATTAGCTGAATCGGAACAGCGTCTCTCAGCACAGTCCCAAATTTTTTTGGGGGACCAAAATGTTTGACTTCAGGCGGCAACAGTATTTTGGATTGGGACGTCGCTTCTCAACGCACAAAACAACTAGATACGCTTAAAATTTGGGGGGCCATGCTCCCTTGGCTACGCTCATGTCTCAGACGCGTGACTCAGGCGGGAAAGTGGAAAATAAAGATCGCGAAGGTAATGCGCCTGCGGTTGATAAAGTTCAAGAGCAAGCGTTAAGGTTTCACAGCTGGCGTACCAGAAAACCTGATGAGCTTGTCTTCACCGATCATTATCTCCTCGATGAGGTCACAGTGGCCCAACTGGACAAGGTCCGGGCGATCGAACGTCGAACAAATTTCACCCCCAAGGACAAGGGCCAGCCGTTCCACGCCCTCGAAGTCAGCATGCTCTATCGCCATCACTCCGGCGTCGGCGAACAGCTGCTCGGGGTAGTTGTAGATCAGCTGCCTGGCAAGAAATAACCACAATCCAGTCAACGGTCAATCCTCCAACGTGCAACTCAGTTGCTTCTAGGCCGGCGTCCTAAGGAAGGCAAGCTGCGCAGAATTGCGTTTCTACCACAACGAGAATAAAATCTTAATGCTGGCGCTTACGACAGGGTGACCAACCTATGGCGCAATGGATGATTTGAATTGGCGTATCGCATCCCTGTGATCCTAATGAAGCAAGTAAACCTCTCCAATATTTTTAGCGATTTTTTGTTTCGTACAAATCCCTTCATGAGTTACCAGTTACCATCTTGAAACAAGCTGATCATGATTTTCTTGAAGAGAAAAGCGAGGGCATACCTCTTATGTTGTTAGAAAATGTAAAACAATGTAAATACATCTCGCAGTTAGAAAACGTAAATATGAAACAGTTTCCTATTTAAAGGAGCTGATTGAATGCGCTGTTGCAGAGCTTTTTTAAAGGTTTGACCTTGGCGACCGCTAAGAGATTGAGAGACCGCAATTATTTGATCTAAATACTGAGGTTGTCNCAAAACGAGGCTTCAGTGTATTTTGGTTGTGGTCGTAAATCGAAGTTCCAATGTATTTTGAGAGACCGTTGGAAAAATTTGGAACGCCGTTTTGGTCCCTCAAAACACCGTAAAAACACTGTGCTGTTGATGTCAATTTGAGAAAATACAATAAAAAGGTCAAGTTATTGCAAGACTCATTTGAAAGTCGCTTTTGTGATTTGCTAAAGAAGAAGTATTTTCGCATTTGTAAGCCCGTTCTCACTTAGTGAACACAAAGACAATGTAAATGCCAAGCAGGCCCGAGCCAAGCCTTAAGGTTAGGGGAGGAAAATGCATTTTTAGGGGGCAAGATTTTTCTTTTAATGTTTAAGACAAACTGTAACATAACAAATTGAAATTGTTACCAACGTGGAATTTCCTTAGTACAATTTATTTTGTCACAATGAGGTTAGCTTTTTATGCAATGTGCGTTGGTGTTACGAGGTGGCATGACGATTAAACAGATTAAAAAGCAGCAGTTGCAAAATTTCTTAATTTTGTCGTGTTTGAATCACGTGCATATCTACAAATGAATATAATAAAGTATTTTCTGGGCATAACAAAACTTGAGAGGGCACAAAATTTGTGTGTCACTGTCCCGGGGTTACGGGTCTGATGCCAAGCAACATACAAATGGAACTTATTGACTTGAAAACAAGTTAAAATCGAAAACAAAATTTGATGAGCTTTCTTCAGTCCCTCGTGCTTCTGAAATTCCTGTTTCTGGCGATCCTTACCCTGTGAAAATTTCCCTGAACTACTAAAATTCACTCAGACTCACGTCGTTGACGACGTACATACATGCGAACAAGCATGTTTCATTCATGAAATTGATTAAAGGCAAAACAAGGTCGCGCCTGACTGACTCAAATTTGAAGAATACTCTGCTTTTAAGGTTGAACACCCCTGTCTCACGACATATCAAAGTTTCAGAGTTTGCGTCGACTAATATTGGCTTGTACCGTTACTGCTAAGAATTAAACTCAGCTCATAGCAATATAGCCACTTCCATAAGATTTTATGACTGAGGGTGCGTAGTGTTACCTGAAATCGATTTCCTATAAAAACAATAACTTTTTTGTCAGCTTTGTGGAGAATAATTATATTTGCCTGGAAGTGATTAGGAATTGCCACTAATTACACTCAACTGACGAACAATCGAGACCCAATAACAATTCAACGAAATCAACAAGGCTCCGTTTAAACTGGTCACGGGGAACCCCCGTTTCACGTTGACAAATCATGTAACCGGGCACGCGGTTGGATGGAGATCTCGCGGAGGGCGACGAATTTTAAGCAACAGAACAGGCAGTACCAGAAAAACGTAGCAGGATACAGGGCGTCGGAAGGGGGGCAGGAGGTGCCAAGGCCCCTTGATTTTGAAAAATTCAGCAAAAAAGTTGTTTTCTTAGTTTCGAGTAGGAAAAAACAAATTTCACCACTTTTGGAACCTCCTAGAGAAATTTCTGTAAAAATACACTTAGTGCCCCTCCTTGGAAAAAATCCTTCCGACGCCCATGGCAGGATACGTAAGAGGTCAAAAGTTCAGTTCAGGCATGAGTACCTGGACAAGCTTTGATTTCACAAAGATACTCAAGACAAGAACTCCATAAGAAACAAGGCATACCTGTTAATAAAACAATTTATTCCGTGAGCGATTATTTTTTCGCACTTTTCCTTCATCTTCGCTTTTTCTGCTAATTCAATCTCAGCCACTTTGGCAGTACCGTCCACTCGAACTCGCGATCCGAAGATCTAAACATTCATTTAAAAAATGAAAATGAAGCACTGCAATGTTTTTACACTCTGACAGAAAGACTTCGAGTATTAAACTCGACCAGGCACTGCAGCCCAAAACCGTACACTGCTCGTTGGGCAACGCGACCACCGATATAAAAAAGACCAACGGCGGTTTGCTTCCGGGCAATGAATCAACTCACAGGTGAAAAGCACGAGTTTGTAAAAATATGCCCGCCTGTAGCAAGCGTACAAAACAATAATGCATGCAGTGCTCAGTACATTTTAAAGCCACGACAACGATTTAATGAGGGAATGCGTAAGTGACGTGACAATCTATATACAGGTGGTGGTAATTGCCAATTCTGCAAACAACTTTAAAAGCCAGTGCAGAGAGTCAAGATGACAACAGCGCACACAGAACTGCATATTTTTGAGACTCGACGCGGGCATGCTTCGCTCTGCATAACCGCACATCTTAAAATAAACTTTTTTCCAATCTCATTTGACGAAACTCTATCGCAGGCGTGGAGAACCTGCGGCCCGCGTGAACATCAGAATTTTCGTTACTCCAAGTTAGATTACAACATCGCGTCAAAACGAAGATCCATTATAAGCAGGTACTTAGATAGTAAGTCAAGAAAATCCGCTCTTCCTCACAGTTGGATAAAGGTAGAATTTTGGGATAAAATTAATCGATTTTGAGGCCCGCCAGCGAAAATGCACAATTCATGCGGCCCGTGATAGTGAATAGGTCCCCCACCCCCTGCTCTATCGGATCCAGCGGATCGCCGTGTGTCGTTGACACCATTTCTTCGCAAATGCGCAACCGAACACGCAGAAGCTTCCTGATTTCTCGACATCATCGACCACAAGTGGTTGAACCAAGCGCACCGACAGTCGATGAGCTCACAAGACACAGGAATGCAGACCATTCACCTTGATCTTATCCGTGTCCATCGACGTGTTCGCAATCAGGATCTTCGCGTTTTCCAGTCGCTTCGGTTGATTCATTCCAATTTTCTTGTCCAATAAGAAACCTTCGTCCAAGTAAGAATCGGTCATGGTTCCTCCAAGTTTCTTTAACATCTGAGAAGTCAGTGAAAATGTCAACAGCGTGGTCAATTATACGTTTTTTTAACATGTCACAGGCAAAGAATGTCGCACTCAGTACAGATAACTGGAGTGCAAGTTTAAACAGCTTGATCCAGGGTGGAAAAATACCGTTAAGCGCACAACATCACTTTCAGGGTAAGACGTCTTACGTTTCGGTCTATGACCGGAAAAAAATCAGCCCCACACCAATGCCAGGCTTAGACATTTAACGACTCAAGTTGGAAAGTTCACGAACTTCAGCAGTGCTACTGGCCAGGTCACGCGGTTGCTGATCAAAGCGGGAAGTTCGATAACAATTCAAGAGAACATGACCAGTGAGGTTCTTACGTCTGTGGCTATGCAGAACAGCAGACTACGTCGGGTTGCACTACACAAGCTAGTGGCGTAAACGACATCAATGCATTTCGCAACAACCACTAGCAATAGATGAAATTTACACGAAATGCAAATATTACCGTGCGGCGTTGGAATTTATTGCCCATATCAAATTTTGATTATTTCTACCTTTGCGAAAGTGATGGCGAACAAAGGTGATAAATTTTCCGAAGAGGTCGAAATGTTAAAATCTTTTCGTGCCCCTTGCATTAGAAGCTTAATGAACGATTAGATTAGGACACACTCGAGATCAACGCAACGTTGACCGCACGACATTCGTAAAACCACGTCACCTGTATCGCTTCTAAGTTTCCGCTGCCTTTCAAACGCAAAATTGCCTTTACAGCCATTTTCGCAAAAAAGTCTTTGTGCTGAGTGAGCAGTTTCGAACTAAGGGTTGTTCGCGCAACGTTCAGCAGATCGACTTCGAATTTTTCGGGATCGTCTCTGAAAAAAATCAAACCCAAAGGCTTTTGTTAAAGCTATCCCAACTCTGTATATAGTATCTCCCAGAAATTACTGGCTATTGTCCGTTTTATTTTGATGATGGGTACAATTTCCTAGTTATTGTGAAGTTGGTACAGTTGTGTTCGACCATGGAGCGATGCACACATGAGCCGATGTTTATTGGTCAATTGAGAACAAAACAAGCAGGAACTGTAAACCTGACCAGAGCTGACTTTGCTGCTGATGAAGTCACAGAAACCTGTCTTTTTACACGTGTCGACCAATCCAGCGCTCACAAGTTGTTGCTGAGTTCTAGCACTAGAACCGTCAGAGCAATCAATCTGGCCGTTGGCTATTTTTTAAATTCAACAAGCTTGCTGGTAATAAAGCTAGACTGGTGGAACTTCGTGACTTTTCCTAAACTTGAGACATAAAAGACTGCGAAGCTGGGCAAAGAGATTTTCAACCAGCAAACATTTTACAAGTGTCGCGACTCCTGAATGCCGCAAAAAAGGTCAATTTAACCGTTATTTATTTTTGCAGATTTGCAGCGCTGCTAACGTCCAAACAGGGCTTGAGCTGATTACCTTTTCAACTAAATACTTCATGTCACCTCACCTTGCTATTTTCGGAACAGGCCCGCAGGCGCCTAACGTGGTCCGTGCGAGCAACCTGGGTGCCCGCACCTGGTGCCTGCGGGCACCATGTTGGTGACCCCTGGTCTTTTCTTAAAGATGTTTTGAGCTTTAACCCGTTCAAGGTTTAGATATGACGAACTTTAGAAAAACAGCAGAAAGCCATATTTTTACAAAGTGGGTTTGCATCTTCACTCCCACACGCAACGCGCAAGATTTAAGCATTACATCGCAATGACAAGGAACACAAATACATGAATGAACTCAATGATGCATACGTGAAGGTAGCAGAAAAGTATACGCTTGACGGAACTAATACATTTACTTTGATGAAACACAAGCATAAAGGGCATACACAATGAATGGCGTCATCACGATTACTATAATATAGCGCTGCGATGACTTTCCAAATGCACCGATTTATATAATGCGTGGAGGGCTGATGGGAGGCTGCGAAGGACCAGGGGTCATTTAGACTGCAGACCTCCCAAGGACGAAGCTATTTTTCATGTAAAGGGAACAGTTTATAGCAGCAAAAGATCAGGCCACCATAAGAAAATGGTTTGACGTTGTCACATTGAATATATGTTGTTTTCACATATTTAAAATATTCATGAAATCTAGAGAGGAAATGCGTCAAAAGTTATTTCAATGGTGTCACGGGATTTAAGCAGGCTGAGAACTAGGCGTCCAAACAAACTACAAGACGGAAAAGACTTCTTTTTAGGTACCGTAATACTGCCCACCCACAGTTTATTAAAAAAACATTCGTTCTACTCGATTGCCACCAGAGGAAACACGATAGAAAGCAGAGGTAAAGCTGTATTTTGAAACGAAACTTTGATTGGTTGAACAATGCCTAAAGCCTGGCTAATATTAAATCATGTGGTATCTCATCTTATCATCTTAAACAGCAAAATTAATCGAAGCTTTTTTAAAAAAGGAAGGTACGTTCTATTATTTTGGTAAACTACATGCTCTGTCCAAGGCTATGGAGCCGGAACTTAAAGTTCGGGCTCGGCTCCAGGCATCCAATTTTTTCGCTCCGGCTCCAGAACGATTTGTTTGGTTCAATAATAAATACTAATAACCATTGTATTATTTGTACAACTTGCCCCGCTTGCGCTTGCCCCGCCATGACTGTCGAAGGGGAACCCAACTTTCAGGCTCTGGCTCCAACCATCCAAAATTGCTTGGTCTCCGGCTTCACAGCCCTGGCTCTGCCCCACTATAGTCAACAGTTTCTAAGAGCTAATATTTTGGAGCATAAAACTGGGATAGACTTAACAGTTTCATCAACACCAAAAAAGCCTTCAAAAAACTATACATGTTTTATTTTGAGACATTTCGGATTATTCTTAATCCATCTTCTGTCAAAAAAATAAAGCAACACTTGGCAATGTCAGCAATTCAAAACCATAAGGCTTTGTGACGCAAGAAAAGACAATGCTGTGATGCAAAAGGGTGTTCGACCCATGGCGCGTATGGTCCTTGCCACTGCGTTCCTTGGGCAAAAGCGTTCACCTCAATAGCCCTGGCAGGAAGCGGAATTACCACAAGAACATTTAAGTTTGTATACCACATTGCATCGTTCCAGATGTGCATGTTTGTCCTTATACTTAAAATGATCTCCGATCGTGTGTGTTCTATGAATAAGAGACAGTTGAGCAAATTCTTTCAGATATTTTT
>JGI24159J19872_10001025_pt1 | contig 29170 bp, 13 predicted proteins | sample Ectturendosymbi4_FD_19872 | JGI IMG/M metagenome (IMG submission 19872)
CCACAGACAAAGATTCAGGAAACAATTCAAAAATCAGCTATTCCTTCCCCGACGATCCTGAGTGCGTAACTTCCTGGCAAAACTTTATTTCTGCTCGAGATGTATTTTACCTTTCGTTTGGGACTCGACTGTCGTTGCGTTTCCGAAGACATGTTTTTGATCCCCGTTCGTCGCTGGCCGATATTTTTAACCGTAATAATTTTCAGACAGTAGCTTTCTCATGTAATCATTTTTGGTTTCTCTTCATACTTTATATTGCGACCATTGTGACATCAGTTGGCTTGTTGGCAAGCAAACTACTTCTCACGTGTTCGCTTGCACGAACAACGATTCAATCCAGTAATGAACCACCTCAGCACCCCCTCTTGCCCCCGTCAGTTCCCTATCGTGGGGATACCGTTGTATCTTGCCGACAGATTTCAAGAGCTTAAAACGGCGCTTGTGGCAAAAAAGGGATGCACTCTTTTTTGGACACATGATTGCAAATGCTTTGCTCTGCTAACGGGCAGCGCACTACTTCGCATCACTGATTGGCTGGAAACGGCGAAATGGGGCAATATATCGTAGCTTTGTTTCCCGTGCTGAACTCGGTTATTATTACGCCCGATGCGCGTACAAGTAAATTGAGGAAAAAGCAACGGTTTCCCTCTAGTAAAGTTTGTAGGGCTGGATGTTCTTTTGCAAAGATAAAATTTGTCTGCACTGTACGTTTGTTCGTTTTTTTTCTGCTACTAAACTTTTGCCGAATGTGGAGATCGTATTAAAATGTTGTTTGCGGCATCTGTGAATGTGTACTTTCAGGCTGTTCGCCATCGACCGCGACACAGGCAGTGTGACGTTACAAGGGCAACTGGACCGAGAGATGACTAGCGCTTATTACGTCACAGTGCGAGCGACCGACGGCGGAAATCGACTGACCCAGGCTTTGCTGGAAATCACAGTGACGGACGTCAACGACAACGCTCCACAGTAACGCGCCGCGTGGTTTTCATTTTTGTTAGAACTGTTGGTTGTTTCGTCATAGAGGTTACTTCTTGTTGTGTTTCAGATTTCAACGCTCCAGCTTCAGCGCTGTGCTTCCCGAAGATTCTACTGCCTTCTCATTCAAATTCTTAATTTACGTAAGTCATTCGAGACCCTCGCGTATTCCTGTGCACTTCCCCAGGGTCATCCCGCTGTCTTGTCTCCTGGACAAGCCCATGGTAATCGCGTTCTGGTTGCAACATTTACGCATGTTGCTCTGCTTGCTGTATTCCACAGACACAGCAAACAGTGAACCGTTGCAATGGCGTTTAAAGTGGCTGGCGCAGTTGGTCTTAAAAGGCGTTCGCCTTGATGTTACCTCAAGCGCTGTTTGCTTTTCTGGGTGGTGCTATACAAAATGCCTTTTGTCCCAGTTAACAATGGCTTCATGTCCTGTGCTCGCATACCGCGTTTATTCGATTGTTTGTAAGCCGCACGAAACGGTGTAAAAAAGTTCTATGAGCTGTGGCTTACAGTCGAGTAAATGTTATTTGGTAATAATGTGAAGCATTGTTGCTGATAAAATCTACTGTAGGTACCTTTGCCACCAGAGAGAATAAAAATCATCGCACGCGATAAGGTGATCGTCGCATTTCTTGCTGATGTGTTAACGCGATTTTTTAAGCTTTCATGCCACAGAATGTTGCCGTTCGCTTGAGATGGCAAAACAAAGAACGTTGGTACGTTGTCTTTCATGCGTGTCTTTTATTAAACTTGAATTAGTAACCCGGTGTCAAGCGAAATTTCTGACCTATTTATTGTGTGTAAGTTGTTTTGCTTCTCAGAGCAAAGTAATAAAATTTGGCGATTACTTTATTGATGTGTGCTGTGTAAATCAAAACCTTGCGGTTAGATGTCAGATACCCACAAAAAGCTACAGTTCGGGAATAACTATAACCACTGAAAATATTGGACTTAGTCTTAGAACCCAAGCCCTAACCCGACAAACTTAGCTAAACACCAAACCCTAAGCCCTAATCATTAGTTTTCTCAGCGTATTTCATGTGAACAATATCACTCCGCGCATGCGCACATGGCGCCAAGTCAGAAATTTCGCAAGTCACCGGGCACTCCTTCATCGCAGGCAACTGACGCCGATCAAGCCAACAATCCCAACAGCATGGTGACGTACAGCATCATTTCCGGTGACGTGTTCGACAACTTCGACTTCGTGCAACCAGATGAAAATCAAGCTGAAGGTGATGAAAAAAACAGGAGGAAAAATGGCGATTTTTTGAAGCGTCGTTTCTAGCTTTTAGGCTTACATTGGAATGACTCCGGCGGTGAAAGGCAAACTGAGATGTTGGATCCTGTGTTCACTACGGCGGTTGTGTTTAGTTCTACGATGCGTACCTTCTCAAACAGATGTTTAAAGATTGCAGTACTACCGGTCGTTGGTGAATGCATTGAAGTGGCGCGAAGTTTCCGAAAAAGTGGCGTCCGTGAAGGTTCTCTTTTTGGCGGAAATTATGTTATTTAACGTCGTAACGAAATTCATCATTTTTAATCATTAAAAACAGTTTTATTCTGGCTCCGTTCAAGCATGAGATCATTTGTAGATCACTCTACAGTAGGGCTGGCGAACCTGCGGCCCGCGTGAACATTTGATGTTGCCCGCATNAGAATTTTCGTTACCCAAGTTAGTGTACAAAATTGCGTCAAAACGAAGCTCCATGATAAGCAGGTGCTTCAGATAGTAGACCATGTCATAAGAAGCCCCTATCCCTCCTAGTAAGATAAAGGTAGAATTTTAGGAAAAATTAAATTTTTTTTGTGGCCCGCCCGCGATAATTCACAATTTATCCGGTCCGTCATAATAAATAGGACCCCACCCCTGCTCTATAGCAGCTGCCAGAGCCAGAAAACAGGTGCAGCATTGTTTAGTGGTACGTCAACCAAACCCGTTTATCATTCACCACTCAACTGTGCATATCGAAAATTTGTAAATCGTTCTGTGAAATAAAAAATAGCGTTCTTTCTTGCAAAGAGTGAACGAAAAAAGGGTTGCTTTGTTTGAAGTAGATTAAAGCCCCTCTGTCTTTCCAGAACGTACATGCTGTGATTACAATTAATCAGCCAAAGCTGCCCATGTGTGACAGTTGGTCGAGCGGCGTATGCATTGCTCCCTCTGTGTTCGCAAATGCGCAGTACCACCAGACCCGTTCGCGCAGTGAAACTTCATTCTCGCGCACTTTTAACATTCCAAGTTTACTGTCGCGCATACATCGCGCAGCTCTTTTAGCGCTGCGTCTACATGGTTGCGCAATTGCATGCGCTTTGAACAAACATTCGCTCAGTGTAAAAGTTTCTTCGAGGGAACAATTCTCAGAGAGAGCACATACCTCGCGTGCGTGCGTCGCGGCAAACTCGATTCTCGCTGCAGCGTATTCCTCAAAAACACCGTTAACTGTTCACTGCACTTGGCGCAGCACGATTGACGCGCCATAATTGGAATGCGGGCAGGTCAGGGAGAAGAGTCCTTTTTTGCTGCCACTTCAAAAAAGTTAAACGCAAACAGAACGTGCAGCCGCGCTGAGTAGGTTTCTGGTGAAGTCGCGGCAACTTTTGAATGTTTCACTTTGCAGGAGAAATGATCGTGACGAAACCGGTGGATATCGAACTGTTTGATCCTGCAGAGATCAGCTGTGACAGTGGCGGCGTGGCAACTATCGCTTTGGTTGTCATGGCGCAGGACAACGGCAGCACGCCGCTTAACAGCACTGTGGATGTCACGATCACTGTGGAGGTAAATACGGTAAAGTTTAATTCGTTTAAGAGACTTAAAGATGCAACCGTTCCTTATAAATTTCCGTCTGTTGGTTTTTGCACTGTTTGTGCAATGACCGCACCCTTGCCCGTGCTTTGCAGCCTTTGACTTCCACCACCCGCCCTGCGAGCGTTAAAATGTTTTAGTCACTTTTTTTTACTGGATCATCATTTCAACCTGTATTTGCTTTCGTATCACCGCGTGAACGTCAGTTGCTTTGGTGCAAGAAATTACCTGACAGACTTGCAGTCGCGCTGTGCTTAGCCCTGTGCCGCTTGAAATGGAGTTATTATTTGCTTGTCGCGTCACGGTCGGTTTGTCCTGATTATTGTTATTGAAGAAAGTAACAGCTGGGCGTCGTCGTAAGAAATCGACATTTAGTAGCGATTTCTGGCCGCGTTATTTCGCCTTCTAAAGTTGTCGCAAATCGATCGGTTACCATTTTTCTCGAGAGAATCGCGGACTGTTTACGTACATTTCCAGATCGTTACGAACAGCCAAGGCTGTTCACCTGTTCAACCGCTTGTGATAAGTAGTATAATTCTACTGAAAGGCATATTGGGGCGGCACTAGCTCAGTGGTAAAGTGTCCGCCTCTCAATTGGAAGGTTGGGTGTTCGATCCATGGCCACTGAGTGAAGTGCCGTAGCACTCCTTGGGCAAGAGCGTTCACCCAAAATCGCCCCGGCAGGGGGCAAAATTCAGGCTTCGACCTGCCGCTAACTGCCGTCACCAAAAAATTCAAATAAAAAAAATAATAAAAGGCATATTCTGGAACCAGCATACATTAGGCGCGTGGTCTGTGATAATGGAACTCCATAAAACCATTATCATGACCAGCAAGTCGTTTTGTGCTGATTGATTTGTTTTACAACCACGGTTCATTTTATGAGTACCAAGTAAATAACTCTGAATATCGCGTTCAGGACGTAAACGACTTTGCTCCGAAATTCATGGCCAATCAGTCCCACGCCAATGTTTCGGAGAAGTCTGCTTACGGAACAGAGGTGTTCAAGGTGAGCGTTTTGCGTGCGACGTTGATTTCACGATTACGTAAGCGACGCACGAAGCGTGATCGAAAACCTTGGCAAGTGGTAGTGACTGCTATCACTGCGTGGGTGGATAAGACCACAGTGGACCAGATCCGTTTGGTACACCTGCCTCTGTTGGACGAATCATCGTGTTTAAGTATTCTTATGAAATGAGCGGACAAGTTTTCCGTCTGTTACGCGTACTGTAGATAAACGCATTCATTATCATACCCACTTTTCCCTGGTGGGAGGGTCACGAGGCAGCAGTCCTGGAAGGACTGACAATACCTCATGGTTTTCAGCAACCTCTGATAGTTCTGCTCTGTTTCTTTTTCGCTGAGACGTTTCGGCCATTTACCCCGTAATAGTATTAAAACTCAACTCGTAACAGTATTCACTAGTCTGTATTTTCGGACATTTTGACTGAATCGAACTAATTTTTTTTCGTTCATTAAAAAAAATTTCGGTGTAGGACAGAAAAAAGCTAGGTTCTGCTGACTCCACACTAAGACGGAATTAAGCAAGGTCGGAGATGTAGTCACCCCACCTGGTCCTTGTTCGACGTCTTGGACGCTTTCCCGCGGGTGCAGCCAGCAGGACTTGCCTCGCCAATTTTTCCTGGGACATTCTGGAGACATGGATGAACAAACGTGGCTGGGATCTCTGGATTCGGAGGAGAAGTGGTTATAAATTCAGGACTTTAGGAATTTCACAGCTGCACGCTTCATCGCTAAGTGTCACGCCATAAACTTTTAGCGCAAAAATCTCATCTCTGTCGCTTTTACTTCAGATAGTTCTCTTTGAATCATCACCCAGCGTGTATGAGCATAGGTAAGGATCAGAACAAAGACATTTAAAAACAGACAGCTTTGCGGTTCTTTACGCGCAGTGTGCCACATGCCATTTTCTTCGGACGCTGAAAAGGTCAGATTACACTGCATCCGTGTAACATCGCTGCGGCAGTGAAGAAGCCAGTCAAGTACTTAATGACCTGCCAAGCCTAGCATTCCCTGCGTCACTCTTTCAGGAGTCCGGTGATTGTACGAGATACTGTCGCCCCACTCTGAGGGGCTTAAAAATTTTGGTGGAGCTGACCCTGACCTAAATTGACCCCAAGTTGCTTACTGCTGGTTAAACAGACTTTGAGGCATTTTATTGCATATCCAACAACATGAATTCTTCAAAACTTCACCAGATTTCAATTGCTCATATTTGTTCTGTTCAACATCGCTTGAGTTGATTCTAGCTACTTCTTCGGTCACAGATCGTCGCAACAGACGGAGACGCCTGCGGGCCGAACAACGTTGTGGATTACTCAATCAGTCTCACCGAGGGCAACTCCTCTTCCTCCAACGTCTTCTTCATCGAGACAGTAACCAAGGACGGCACTTACACCGGCGTCTTGAAAGTAATTTTCTTTTCTTAGTTTTCTTTTTGTGGAGGCTTCGTCCACGCAATGGTGATGCATGCTGTTAAAATTGTCAACTGACTGGAGTCCATGCCAACACTGGCGAAAATGTGTTAGAATTGTGCGTTGTAGTTTATTACATAAAAATATGGATGTCCTTGATGCTATTTGTGTTATGTAACAACAAAGCTGGAATTTTTCAACTGTTAATTGGACGGAAAAAGTCCAGAGGAATGTTGAAAATGCAGCAGGTTCGTTTTAATGCAGGGATGCACCACGGTTTGCTTCTATGGAAATGCTGCTTTCAAATTTGCAAATATTGCAGCGCCGCATGTACTTCACAGCAAAAATAAGGACTTTTGAATGTGGAATGGCTTTAGCTGGTACGGTTTGTACCATTCCAATGCACAGGCGTAAGCGTGTAATGACGATATCAGAAGTTGCGAAGACACCTGTTGCAGCTAGTGCGTTAAGCTGAGTTCCGCTGGTTTTCTACATCTAAATCTTTTCACCAAAAGGAGGAACGTATTTGTATGTAGCCGTTCTGATTAACAATAAAGCAATAAGCTTAAAATGTTGAGTTTTGCTACTTCGGCTTGATGACTTTTAATGACTGTTATTACTATGTNCTTCAAGTGACAAAATCCTTCCAATTAAGAACTACTACATTTGGCTGTGTAGTCAGGTTTAACATGGCAAACAATATATCAAAATGTATTGTTGTGCTCACTGCCAATACCCAAAAGCCTGGGGTAACATTCATTTATGAGTCAATAGGCTAATTGTAAATTTCACAAGCAGTTGTGTAAACATTCAAACACAAACTCACATAAGTTAACCGGCTGTGTTCTTTGTGCGTCAATCACTCTTGGAGATGACGAAAAGCTGGACACCGGATCAGGCATTCACGAACAGGAATAGCTTGAGCGATAAATTTATTCGACAGTTCACAGTTTGAAACGTTCAAAACAGCATCGATGGTAATGTAATCGTAAAATTTTTCTTGCATAGTTTGAAACAAGCACGCGCAAACATCAAGATAGAGAAATTTTGATTGACCGTTGTCGCTGCGCAAATCACTCGCGCAAGCTGTCGACGATGTACGTGGAAGCGTGACTTCCTTATCTTCTGTATCTAGTCGGCATCGAAGTCGCTTCAGAGTGCTGCAGTTTTGCGCCAGCTGATCGTTGGTGAAGTTCTGGGCGCATTGCGGTGGATGGATGGGGGGCTGTGTTGCTGTTCTTTCAGATCCAGCCGCGCATCATGTCTCAGCTGTTGCGTCACAGCATTGCTTTGTCTGTCATTGTTTCATTTGCAAAGAACCGACGTCAAACATCGCATTTTTCAACTCGGCCGAAACACTTTCACGTTGTTGCTCCCGCTCTCCGTAAGGTACAGGATGCCGTTCACATCTGTTTTGAGGTCGAACGGGTTTTTCAACGGCTCTTGCTCCTCGCTGATCACGTGACACTGAAACTGTCCGGTCGTGGCGTCGAAAGCGGACACGCGATTGTTGCCCCAGTCTGCCACGAGCAGCGACCCTCCAGGCGCTGAATCGAGAGTAATGCGCCCGCCCGGGACTTGAACAATGCCACGAGGACTTATGAATTGGCCATCCTGATGCCCTGCAACCGAAACAGTTCAGTGAAACGTGACATCATGTCTTGCATTCGTATCTTGGTACAGTAGGGTCGTAGACAATGCAAGCAATAAGGTTTAATTTCCTACTTTCTCGCTTATTTGCCGACGTTGCGCGTGCTTGCATAATCTTCACCGTAGTTGCCTGGATCGACATGGCCTGGTATGGTAAGGGCGCACTGACGTACAATCATATAAAATAGCTATCGTTAAATAGATTTCACTTGTTTGCACGCGGGAAATTCTGGTTTTGTTTGAATGTAAATATGCTGTGGACTTTGCTTCCTACATGCTTTGTCAACACACTATGGCTGTTTCCATCATTTCTTCGGCTGTTCTTCTTATGACGCCATTGAGTTAGTGTTTATCTATTACGACTTATTGGGCAGTTAGTGCAATGTGTTTGTGCAAACATTGGCTTTAGCTGAATGCCCGAGTAAAATTATCACATTCTGAAAATGCGACCCGATAATATCTTTGTTTGCAAGCTTAGTTAATCTTTCACCTTGCGGCATTCCACTTTATCCCTGTTCTCCATTGCCGGCTTATATATGAGGAGGAAAACTAGCGAAAAATCTTTTTGTAAGATGAAAGGTTTGAATCGAAAAGGTTTATGTGTTTTATAAATTGAAAGGTAAATATAAAACTTAGCTAGTTTCTATTCACGTTAAGGTATTATGAGCTGATGTGCGTCACGAAAAGCAGCCTCTTGGCTTCTTTAGGCGATGGTCTTCCAGAGCTGCATGGCAGGGCCGCAACCAGCGGATATTTTCGGGGAAGGGGGAAGCAAAATGACAAACTTCTTGTTGTACCTAACAACTAAACAATTTCGAGGGGCAATTGCCCAGTTGTCCCTCCCCTTGGTTGCCGGCCTGCTGCGTGGGGTTGGTTTAACCGTTGATTGTTCGTTGATTTTGAAGACTCGTGATTTGCTAGATGACGCACTTATATAAGTTTTTCTTTATTGTACACTCCGCCAACGAACCTCTGCATCCAATAGTCATGGTTGGGTTTGGACGGCCTCTGAAATCGTACGCTAATAAAGCATGTCCTTGTGAGTCCGTCGCGAATATTTCGTAATCGCTGTTGAGCCTGTGCGAGAATTTCACACTTGTTGATTTGCAATTTGCCAGTGCAGCAAAATTTACCGTCCAGTTTTACCGAGTGAATTTTATGAATCCGAAATTGAAAAGATTTGACCAATTAAAATAAAGTAAGTGATTGTAGTTCTTATAAGCGGAAAAGCCAGATATCACGATATTTCTCGTACCAATGTCTTGCAAACAGAGTTACATAAGATGTCAGTACAAGCTGTTTCAAACAGACCAGATATGAAGCCAGTATTTTAAACACCGGTTCAGGATTTTTGCTGCAGCGTTTGCCAAGGTAAATAGATAAATGCCAAATGTACACACTTGAACGTGGTGAATTCTGGCCATCCCACTTGATAGTCTGCTGTTTCTGTTGGGCGTAGGCTGTGAACAATGTTGTCTGTAGAAAAAATTCTGATCACTGTGGTTGTTCATAAATCATTTTAAAGTAACTTCTCTGCACATTCTCAAAAAAACTTTTAGTTGCTTTGCTGCCTGACACCATAGGCGTTGGTTTCAAAGGGTGACTTTCTGTACAAGAATGCTTGGTTATTCATCAATCTAAAAACGTTCAGCGCAAAAGATTTGTCGTGACTGAAAACTTAGAAATGAAACTATTGCTGTTATTAGTTTGCGAGCACCTAATGTTCGCGTTTTACTATTTCCTGGTTTGTCTTTCCCGCCCGGGGTGCGACAAAGCAGGGCAGTTGAATGTATGCAGTCAATGGCAGCTGAACAAGAAACTCACCTTGCCTTATGTCGAACAAGGCAATTTTCCATTGGTTCAAGAGTCGAACGTCCGAGACAAGGAAGGTTTGATTGCACGGGTGCATAGCGACACAGCGCGGATTTTTTAACTTTCCTTCGTATCCTGCTCGCCGCACGACGGCGCCCTTGACAATGTCCACCACGCAGACGTCACCGTCCGCGCTCGAGGCGCAAAGCACGTGACGAGACGTATATGACGCAAGGCCGCGCGGAGCTCCCTGGATGTCGATGTCGTATCTTTGCAGATCAAAACAGTTTGATTACGAACTATGTGTGTTGCTGCTGTAACCTTACAGAGACTTTCTTTGATAGTACACGCCTTCTTTTGACAAAATGCTAAGTGTGGGTGATGTGTGGCCGGCATAAAGTTCTGTGCTGCTTCGTCGTTTCAAAATATTTCATGTGTATCTGAAACTGCGCTTTCGTGCAGTGGGTGGTTCGCTAGCTACTGTTGTGTGTTAGAACAACACCTACCTCTACGTTTTGCAGTTACATATTAGAAAAAAAAGCAAATTAACATTATGCTGGTTTCGGTCTGCTTGATTTAAATAACAAATATGCCAGGTTCAAGAGTGAGGTGTGTCTGATACTAAGCCCGTAGTTTTGCAGCGCATAGCCAATTATCGTCTTCACTAAGCTTGGACGGGATCCGGACTGTAAAGCTTCTTACTTGTGTTGGCCGTCATTCGAATACACGGCAATGCATTCTCCGTCGCTATCGGACACGTAGATGTCTCCGCCTTGCTCGAAGGAAAGTCCTGAAAGCGAAACACGTGAAGTGTGTTTGTATCGTCGCAAGTTACGAATGCCTTGATGCTCTAGCGAGCTCAAGTTCGCAGAGCATAAAAACGCAGGAAAGATGCTTCCGCGTCATATCTAGGTCCTTTCTGGTAACATTTAAAGTTAAGGTTGTCCTCAGGAACCATTGTGGGTTGGCTGAAAGCAATCGAGTGGTAACAGAATGATCTGCTGCATCCCCTCGTCCACCGTGGAAACTGCAAGCAAAGGTGTCATAGCAACTAGCGTCATCTGCAGTTTGTTTTACCTGGCGTGCGGTTGCCAGCAACATAGGGTGTTGAGAGCGCTCTTGAGCCATGATTGACTTCTAGCACTTTGACGTACTCAACGAAGTCTTTCAACTCCAAGCTGGTCGGAGTTCTCTCATTATCTTCAAAGGTTCGGTCGCCCTCAAGTGTTCTCAGTAGTTTTCGGCTAAAAAACAGTAAAAAATTCGCTAGTTACCTTGTTCATCACATTTCAGTGCATGGTCGAAAACTGAACTTGTATTGCATCTCGTAACTAGCATCTGGCATGAAACTTGCACTGAGTCTGTAACTTCCTACTTTTTCCAACAATAGATCTACCAAACTAACGCAGTGGTGCACAAACAAAGAAGGTAACGATAAAATTGGGTCGAATAACGAAATTGCTACGGAACTTGTGAAGTTCTTATTTTGAAAAATAAGTTTTTTTCTACGGAGTGTATGCAGTGCACTGGTATCTGACAGTTAGTTGATTAAGGACTTAATCGTGAGCAAGAAGTTTCGAGTTCGTCTGTGATAGCCATTTGTTGGTATTAACAGTTCATGTAGTGTAGAGTGCACCGACAACTGAAATCGATCTAATCCAGAAAATAGGTTGAAATCCAATGGCAAATAACGTTGCTCTATCATCCACACTGATTTAGCAAGCCCCAAAATACTAGTTGTCAATCTGGGACTCGCAAAACATTGTTTTACTGCATGCTGTTAAAACTCGATGCAGATCAATATTTTTGGAGGGGGATAGTTGTATGTATTAAATGTCGTGCGTGAAGACTGGTTACGTGAAATACAGAACCTGGACCTGGCCAGTGCAAAAACGGAAGAAATGCTACGTTGAAGCATATTCGAATTAGGATGGCAAATTGCCAATGCGTCCAATCTAACTGGCCGCAGTGCACAGCTTTTTTGCTTAAACCTGACCTTGCAGGTCACGCGAACGGGTGCGTGTTTTTGCACGAACGATATTACCGCATGGTGCAAAGACTTCAGCACTGGAAATGAAGATGTGCAGTGATTTATTCTGGCTTCGTGACGTATCAGAAACAGAAGTGGGATTGAAAAAGCGGTTTCGTAGTGCCTGAGATAACCAAGTAAAAGCGTGTTGTTATCGCTTACGCGAGGTGACCTCAACGCATAGTTTGCCAGCCAGTGACGCGAGATGGCATTCTAGTGTGTGCTCGGTGGCATTGCAAAGGCTACACATTTTTCGTTTGGTCACCTTTAACTTAATTTTTACGTAAAGGAAGCCATGTTTCTGAACATTTTTTTGCCCCACGTCATTTTCAAAACATCGTACGACCCACCACGATTCATTTCATGATTGCGCTAAATATGAGGGGCAAGTGCTAAAGAAGTCCTTCAAAATATTGGCACGCCGCACCAAAGAATGGCCATGCCCTACCGGTAGGGCGTAAACCCCACGTTGAGAAACACCGAGATCGAAACTCCATGTTTCGCCGATGGGGGACACCGTTTCGACCGCGAATAAGACAACTGGGATCGCCGGTGAGTCCAACATCATGACGTCGACTGCCCATGAAAACTTTTCGAGTCCAAAGTTAAATACTTTAAGGAGTGCAACAGCGTGCTAGTTTGGTAGGGGTGCGTGGCATGAAGCAGCTTGGAAAATTTATCTCATCTTAAAAGAAAGCGAGCACCGTGACTTGACCTTCCGCAATAGGCACCCAATGTAGCGTGCGAAAGAAAACGTCTTCGCCTCGTTTGTTGCGCTTATTAGTAATCTTTTAATGAACCCGTGGCTGTCTTCGTGGCGTAAGCCCATTTCAGACTGAAGCGTTAGCGTCAATGAATTGATACTTAATCAACTCGTTCTTAATGGTTGTGATTAAAGAAGTTCGTAAAATTTAGGTGATGTTGCGTGTAGAAGCTTGCAAATAGGTATAACATCTTTCCTAGCTAAGATGCATTGTATTTTTTTACAAATGCCAGGACGTTTACTACCATTTTATCGCGTTGACCCTGCTCTGAATGGCACTAGCCATAAAAGGATTTTTAGTTCTTACCCATGAGATGCGTTCTTACAATGCGTTTCAAATACGGCCTTTCTCCTAACTGACGACTGGTGAAAGATTTCAAAATTTCAATGGTTCAGCAAAGAAAAACTCATACGTCATTCGGGTGTCACAGGTGCATGATTCATTGAGACGGAAGGCTTGCCCCGCGGCGTCGGCTGTACCGTCACACGGCTGTAAATAGTGGTCAGCCCGAGCCTGTTGCTTGGCGTTGTGCCGCCACAGTACGTTGACAAAACCTTACCTGGTGTGAACCGTCGTGTGTTCATCTGACATCGAACTCCTGCTGCTCGCGCCGCTCCGGCTGCTGGAACGGTTGAGTCGCAGCTGGTCTTGTTTCTTCAGGATGTCGACGAGACTTGAACTCGCTTCGTCATGTATTCCTATCGCGTTGCTCGTTCGCGGTGCTGGTTTAGATAATGCAGGCTGTTGCTTTGTCCAGTTCAAGGACTTGCTTCTTCTAACCGGAGGCTTCGGCGTTTCGGTGTAAGCTGCTGCTGCTGCTGAAGCACGCCGTTGTGAACCGCTGTGCTTTCCCAGTCGTTTTTCAAAGATGAAATCACTTCTGCCTGGTTCGCGATACACTGTCCTGTCGTCGCTTGTGATCGGAGTCTGATGGCTGCGGATTTCTTTTTCCTTAAGTTCGCCCGACAAACCATCTTCAGCAACCACGAAAGAATCCGCTTGCGAATCTTCTTCGCCTGGTGCATGTTTCTCATTTGGTGGCTCTGCCGTTTCGCTTACCAGTTGGTCGCTGCAAGCGTGCTGCATGTCAGCTGACGATCGCTTCGGAACAGCTTCGACCGAATGTTTGATGTCCGAAAATGCGACAGATCTATGATGTAAGTTTAGGTCGCTATTGGTTTTTCCTGGCCTTGATTTTTGAACGAGGCCAAGGGGTTCCCCGACAGGATCCGTTGCAAATTCTTCGAGGGTTTGCCACTGAACACGATTTCCGTTGGATTTCGCAGTAAGTGCCGTAAACGATCGAACGCTTGCAATTGTTCTGCGCCGTGGGGGAGCCACAGGGGTTCCGAAACTTTGAGCGCCTGCTTCGGAGGTCTCGGCCGCCGTTTCAGGCTCGCTGGATAGCGTCCGAGGGGACGACTGACTAAAATTTCCTGAAAGTTCTAGGCAAGCAATCGACCCCGCGCACACAGGAACATCGTCAACAATCGTTCCGCGAATGTAGCCGGTTCTTCCGCTTTCTGTTATTTTGTCAGTAATGGACAGTTCCCGAAAGCGCTCATCGGGCATTGTTTCGATGACAGTGTCGTCAACTATAGTTCGATCGATGTTACCAGCAGATTCGCTTTCCGTTTCCTGTTGGTCTCTAATGATGATGTCGCAGCAACCCTCTGACGATCGTTCTGACAGCGAAGTGTCGTCTTCAGCTGCCCCGGATGACAGATCGTCGTCGCGTGCCACTTCTGGTTGCACCCGTGACATAGCCTGTTTATCGTTTTCTGAAGTGTCACCCCGATTCGCAGCGTTATTATACGTTGCCGCTGCTTTTTCAGGCGTGTTAACTTCAAGCGAATCTAAAGACGAGGTTTCGTCGTTTTTAGCCCCGGGCGGAACTGTGGGTTCTGAGCGTCGTTTGTCTTCACTTTTTTCTGACTTTTTAAGTTTAGAACGAAATTGCTTCGAAGCTTCGGTCAACCGTGACGTTTTCTTGGATGCCTTATTTTTTGCATGCTTTTTGAACCTTCTCGAGCTTTGGACGCGGTGACTCCTGGACGGAGACTTGTTTGCATCGCAGCTTCGTGGTTTGTTGGATTCATTTGCTTCTGGATATTTTTCATTTTCTGTCGCACTTTGCCCAGATAGTGAGTCCCTACTTTTGATCTTGACAGGAGCAACGTTTACGAGCACAGCTTGACTGTTGGGACTTTTCTCCTTTTTTAGTGTTGTGCCACTGATTTTTAAGCCGTCTATCTGGCGTAATTTTTTCTTGTCTGCTTTCTGCATTATGACGTACCCACCCTTCGAGCTCACACCCGGTATTCGACGTCCAAAAATACGTTTTGACTGGTTTCTTCTGTCCTGCAGAGGAAGAGGCTGGTCGTGCTGTTCCGTTTCACTGGAGGATGTGGTTTTGCTCTGGTTTTGTTTGTGCAGTAAGGTCGGAGTTCTTACGGTAGTTTCTTCTGTGATATTGTGGTGCTCCGTAACAGGCAGCTCTGCGTTTTCGTCCACTGCTGCTGTTGGGCAGTTTTCTTCACGGCCCTCCTCCACGCTTAAAATTGATACAGTGTCAAAGTTCGAAGACGTTGTGTCGCTGTCCTCATGTCCGCTGTTGTGTTTATTTCCTTCCCCGTTCGTCACTGTTTCGGGGTCACCGCTGTTGTTGTCGAAGGTACGCAAGCATTCCAGTTTGCCGTTGCTGATATCTGAAAAAGCCGGTGTTGCTGCGATAAGCTCGTTCTACTGGAGCCTAGCAACCGCTGAGGTCTGATGCTGAAATCATAGAAATGCGTGTATATCGCAAGTCGAACATGTCACCTAATTAATGATATATATATTGGCTTACTGATCAGTAACTGCTCCGAAAATCATATTGAGCCTTAGAAAAATTCTTAAATTTTGTCATGTCGATACAGTATGCGAGAAATTTTGAAAAGAGCCTTTAACTGTTAGTTTTGATGATGTTTTTACTTTAAATGTTGCGTCTGCTCATAACGTCGCGCATTTCATGAGAGGATCTATGCGTGCAGTTTAAACCTACCAACGGTTTGCATCGAAGTTTTTAAGATTGATTACTTAACTGAACGTTCAGCTGATTCTTGTTCGGTGTGCATATAAATCGAATGCAGCAATCGATCATCATGAATTAGAGTAAAAGCTGACAGTGCGCACATGTCTAGCGCATGGTGGTAATTGACTGATTGGTGCTACCAACTGCGAAATTACAAATGCTCACATTCCTAATCCATCGAAATAGTATGGCGCTGTCTTGGCCAACAATACATTCACAGAATTGTTCTATTCTGTACATGCTGTGACGTGTGAGAAGGCTATAGCAGGGTTTTTTTTAAGGAAAATGTTAGGGACCCGGTTTATCTGATTCTAGGGACACGATTTTCTCTGATTCTAGGAACCCAATGATAATTTTCGCTGTTTCTAGGGACCCGAATCGGATCCCCAAAACACCTTTAAAAAACCCTAGCTATAGCCTCCCCCACTAAACATCAACAATTCCACAGCGACGCCTTATGCAACCGACGTTATACCAACACTGCCTGCTAACCAAGTCTTACCCCACAAGGGAAAACGACTAACTGCTACTGAAACTATGCAATGCTGTCAAGTAAATGTTCATATTTGTGCTGCGATCGAGTCGTTCACTCACAATTAGTGCAGCCACAGTCTGCTGCAGATCCTTCGTTTTACTGAGTGCGTAGTTGCTTTGTTCTACCGATTGTAAGGTTACATTTAGTCAGCAAACGCTATCCCAAAATCTAATAACGAAATAGTTTTCTGTAAACCTAGCCAAGTATTTACAGTCGATGTAGTCACTTTTCTCTTACCTGTATCAATACCACCCCTGCCCAACGGTTCACTTTTGGACTGCTTCCATTCCACAACACTTCGTTCAAACGGTTGGTCTGGTGACATCGCTGCCTTGCCTGTATCGTTTTCCATGCATCTGCAAATAGAGTTACGATCGTGTTTCGGTAGTTAACTATCCAACAAATGAATTACACAAACCACTTATATGGATCGGTTGTCAGCCAATCACAATGCCAAATTGTGGGCATCAAAAACACGCACTCCATTAAGTAGTTTACATATTAAGTATTTCATAGATCGTCGTAACAGTGGCACCCGCGTCCCACAACTATGCGAAACGTGTTAATCATCGTGTTGAAACGTGCAAACGCGTGTTGTTGATTGGCCATTCTGCGGTCACCTGTGCAGCTGTCCTGGCTGACTGAGCAGTTTTTAGAACTGCTTTCGGTCGATGCCTCAATTATTATTCTTTCACTTCAGCTGTCGCGTCAACGTGACCGATAGCAAACGTGACAACATGAAGGTCTTATCGTTGCTTTCATCAACGTCGGATTCTCTTCACGCGGTTTAGCCGATTTTTGAAAACTTTTCGCTCTAGTCTCGTTCCTGCTCTCCTGAATGGTAAAAAACAGCGCCCTGATCCTAAGCAGTTTCAACGAAGCTTGCTGTGTTCTTGATCAAGNGTTGACNCTCCTCGCATTATGTCAATACATCCGGCAACAGACTGCCCATCTATGACGACAAACAAACCCCGGTGACTGAAGCGGACTAGTTAATGATTAAAAGAATCCACCAAAAACTACACAATCAAGCGTAATGAACGGATTAATCCAATGCCGCGCAGCTAGATCTTGGGGTCTTAAGGGCTTAATTTAGTGCTACCAGTCAGGTTTTGCAAATCCAACTGCTGGAATATTTTTTTCGCCATAAGGGGTAATTTTTGTCTCCAACCAGTGACAATTATTGCCGATCATTTCTTACTCTGTCGTCCACAAACAATGGAAACCATTTTTATGGAAGGTTTATTGTTCCTGGCGCTTGCTTTGGCGTATGATAAATAAAAACAGGGTTGCCAGATCTACTTTTTGCCAAGGGACCAAATCTAGTCCAGAAATAGCCAAATTCTAAGACAAGGGGCCAACCGTTTTTTCCAAATTTATCAGCAGTTACGAAGTCATATGAATCCATACTTAGGAACTTATTAAATGGCAATGTTCCTCAATCACAATTGTAACGCAACAGCAAAACGAGTATGTGATGAAAGATCGTAAGAGAACAACTTACTTCCCGTGTGTAGCCATAAACTGATATAAATTTACCACCCTTCGATAAGTGTTAATGCAACAACAATCAGAACAAAACCAACAAACACGTGCACCACCTGAATAACAGTAAGTTAGGTAACGTAACAGTTCACTCTACAACTGCAGCAAGTAGCGGGTGTTCTGATGAACTTACTTTCACATAACTCAGAAACTCTAGGGATCCTAATACAATTTTGTAATAAAAAGACTTCAAAATATAGGAATTTGGTGAAATTCTGCAATGAATTAGTCAAAAAAGTGAAAAAATATGATTTCTCAGACAGGACCCAGGGTGGTCAGATCTAATTCTTGCAAGGGGCCAGCCTATTCTGGGAAAGGGCTGAAAAAGAGCCAAAGGGGCAAACGAAAATTTTGGGGCCAGAAAGTGTTATTTGGGACTAAATTTCTGAAGTTTGGCCCCAAAAGGGCCAACCTGGCAACCCTGAATAAAAATGTGGAAAATGCAGCCCTGATCTAGCAGAATCGCCCTGGCTGCCGTATCTTCCGCTCCACTTTTGTTGCAACTGTCTTGATAGGTCTCCGACAAATTCTGACAAATTGTTCCTTTGAAAGCAAGATGTAGATTTTCACGAAGCGTCGGAAGTATTCATCCTCTGAAGGTGAACTCAGTTCGATATTTGCGATGTCAGTGCTGTTGCTTTGTCCGTTGATCAAGCCATGCATTAATTTTTTTTGTTTGTTTTTTAAAGAAACATAACGGGGAAGAATTATGTTGCCCAAGTTATATTCACAAGCACACTGCAACAAGTCTTCAAGGGTGACGCTACTAAATCTGTTTGCAAAGTACTTTGCTAGGAAATCGATTTCGCGTCACTTATGCTTGAGTCCTTATTCATGAGCTTAGTTCCACTTTCCCAGCCTAATTGCTTTATCAAGGTTGTTGGAAACTTGTTGTTCAAAATGTTGTGTGTCGCCGAATTTACTTCAAGAAAGCAGATACTAACTTTCGCTGTTTTTGCTGACATTGTGGCACGTATCTACGTCACCACAAGTGGCAATTACTTTTTACGCCTGTTAATCCAACGCAAAATGTTTTTCCCGTTTTCCAAAAGAAAAAAGAAATGTGAGATCTGTTGCCGAAGTTTTTTTCCAGTTGCAGTAAATTGAAATTACGTTGAGAATTTTGCGCAAATAACAATCTTTTAACTTTTGCTCAGTTCCTGAGTTTACCTTAACAGAGATGTCAGTCGGCCTCGCTATCGAGGACACCGTGTTGCAGTGAGATAGTGTGAAAAATGGCGTTTAGCAAGCCGCCTGTTATGCGTCACTCCGTTCTACGCGGTGATAAAGGAGCTTTCGATCGAAGGACATCGTTTGCAGTTGCGCAACGAGGATCGCTCCGCTGCACGGAGGGCTGCTAGCGTTTGCGCGCATTGAACTGCTGCTGCTCCGGCCGTCAGTTTGTCCTTGCAAATGGCTTTCAATGCCCGTGAATGAGCATTAACTTCATGATTTCCCAATTTTGCGTCATTTTTGGAAAGTAAGCTTTCACTCAAAGGTCCGATCACTGGTAGGAAAATGGGATGCGACCTTCACACGAACCATTGCAGTAGGTTTGTTCAGTCAAATTGAACAAATTTCAAATCTCAAACACGGCAAAACCTGCCATCACCAACCAACTCGACTTATTGAATGTTTAAAGAGATTGCGTTTGCGCGCCTCTACTAATGAAACGTAGCAATCCAACTTAGAAAATAGTTTTGTTTTTTTCTGCTGTAAAAACTATTTCACTGATTTTGGAAACGCACCTGATTTATCGCTAGATTCCAAAAACGCTAATGTACCATGTCCTGTTCAAAATCATCCATGAATCCTGGTCGGAACCTTTGTCTTGAAACTCAGACCGTGCAAACTATGGCCCACACGCCAAGCACTTTATTTTAAGTGCTTTTCTGTTAGCGTTGCTTGTGTATATTGTCATTCACCTCTCGTGTGTCCATCGAATAGCAAATTTTTTGCCTACCGCAAAACACTGGCGGTAGCGAATGGTCAGAATAAATATTAGCGGCACCTGTCCGATATTGACTTCCATCTCAGCGCCCTCGAAGTGCCACTTGATATCGACGACTTGAAGTTTGATGCTCCGCGGGAAATATTAAAGTGCGTGTGACCTCCAGACCTGGTCAAGCGCACTGCAGCTTGGAGCTTAATTTTGCCCTACGCGCCGAGTGGTTGCAGTAACTGTTGCTGGGAAGATCGGATTAAAGGTGAACGGAGCGCACTGCTCATTTGAGCTCAGCGCTGGATGCTGCGCGAAAATGCACAAAAGAAAGCAAGCTGCAATTCNTGATTGTTGGCATGTGTTGATCTGCTCTCGGACCGAGATCCTAGTTGAACAACGATTTGTTTATCANGTCATAACGGTTGTTCAACTAGGACCTCGGTATGGCGAGGGCAGTAATGAAACGTCGCTATGGTCAAAACAAAGGAACTTACTGAGCTATGACAAAGTGTCAAATGGTTGTTCAAATTTTGTAACGTGGGACATTTCACCGGTATTTTCATTTTTTTTTAACTAAATTGTATCGCGGTACATCATGTCCCAGTTCTTGGGCAACACTTTCCTTATTTTCTTGGAACTCTTTATGTCGCGAAATCTCGCTCGAAATTAACCTTTAGGTCATATTCGACTAAACTATTCTGTTTATTGTTTTGGATTTACACTTTAGGTCTTAGGAGGTTGAATTGGCGTTCTTTCTTGCCCTGTACGCGACGGGCCTTGTTCCGACTAACGCGCCGCGCTCTTCAGAAAATCGTTTTTATTGCCTCTGTCCCAGCAAAGCGAAACGTTGTTCCGGTAAGGTACTGGTCATACGCCGCTCAAAGTAATCTGTACAGAACCGCCGCCAGCAAATGTTCTATACGGAGCGAAAGAGCATGGGGGGCTTGACATGTCGAAAATTTGCATTGCTCTTGTGCAAGGGGGTTTGGCACTCTGAAAAGTTGTGGAGACTGCGGAGGGGTTGACATTCTGAAACTTTGTGCAAGGTGCTTGACGTGCTGAAAATTTACATTTGGTCTCCTGATGCGTGAAACATTAAGATTTAAGACAGCACCATGCAGTTTGTATGGCAAGCAGGGTATGAATGATAACAAGTCTAAACTAAGGTCTACACGGACGCAACATGTTTACCATTCATATAATCCACTAACTGCACTAATCACTGCAAACTTAACAGTGATCGCTAAAACTCTTCTTCCTGCAGTACAACTCCATCTTGCTGTCTGAGCAACAGGCTGTGCAAAATTGTAACTTTGGTCATAAGCGCTGCAGGTATCTTGCTTCCATGCCATGCAAAATCAGAAAAAGAACACTATCTGGTCTAGCCACTGTACGCTTTCATCACAACAATAACGACACAGAATACGTTGATCGAGTGCAAGTCCGAGTTTTGGGCGTCCAGCTTCGTGTTGAACACTCCAAGCAATGAATACTGACGCTTTGCGGTCAAATGTGTTCACGTCATCACAAACATATTAAAAATCGTTGCGCCAATGTAATTCTGAGTCACAGCGACAAGTGCTCCTTTGTTCCTCCATTGCTTTTTGTACGAACTCGTTGTAACGCAATCGGGGAAATAAGTTGCATGAAATTAATGCGGATTTGTTCAAAAAGCCAGTGATTCCTAGTGCTTAAACTTTTGTTTTGGGAGTGGGGGAGGCCTATCCCCAAAAATACCACCGTGGCGACGGGACGAAACTCAAGCAATTAATTTGAAAACACAAAGCATCACCTTTTTTCTGCCCATCATTCGTTAAATCGACTAAGTTGCGTTGCTGCTTCACGCGTTACTGACGTGTCCACGAACCTTCCAGTAACGAAATGCTAATGTCTCATTCGTTATAAGTAAAGCAGCATCATTATTTTTTGAACTTTTTTACCAGTGTTTAACACTGACTTTAGAACATTCAACAACAAAAAATTGAAACAAGTGTTACCTCTTTTTCTCCACTTTCTTGACTATCCTGCGCACGTATTTCCGAAAACCCTTGTCAACATTGATTTTGCCGTTTTGCTTTGATTTAGTCGTGTCGATTTGCTGAAACTTAATGGCCTCTCCGTTCGGCACATTTTTCTTTCCAGCGGAGTGGTTTCTAGACGTACTGTCTTTTATTACCTTACGTTCATTCTGGTCTGGAACGTCTTTCGTTCTCCAAGACGCCCAATGACCATCGGGCAACTTGTGGAATGTGTTACCGTTAGGGACACCGCGAAGCTTGTTGTGGTTCAACTTCTTTTTCTTTGAACCCTTACGTTTGACGATGCTTNCGGTCCGATTTAGGCGAGCGGAGCGCCTTGTNACGTCCGTTTGTAAGAGCTGTGCTGACCAGTTCGTGTCTTCGTTATCCTGTGACGGCCACGCGTGGAGTTTTTTGCTCTGAACTGGGCCCACTTTTAGCACTTGGTTCGCATTCCCAGTTTGTGCTAAGTTAAGATCTTGCAGCTGTTTGATTGTTTTGTTTTCAACATCATTTTTTTGTATTGCATCATTTAATTTTGAATGTCGCCGATCGTTTTTCGAGATTATGTCGTGCAATCTCCTTTCATTCAACGCGTTGACGCTCTCGCCGTCTACGCCTTCTTTCACGGGTTTCTTTGGCAAACCGCAAACGTCCGCCAAGGCTGCAACCCTTAAGGTAACATCCCCGCTGTCTTGTCTAGATCGTAAGCTACCGGTCGCGGTTTCGCGTCGTGCACCTTGGTGCGCTTTATCGGAGTTCTTTGTGATGCCGTTGACAAGTGAATTGGATTTAGCCGTTGGCGGCCCGGCGCAAGCCGCTGCCTGTTCCGTTCTTTCACGTTTCATGGGGTGTTTGTCTCGCCGTTTGCGCTGCACTGGTTTTTGTCGCGAAAAACTGGCACTTGCTCGCAGCAGTGTGGGAGACGACGCGACACAGGGCGGTTTTTGCACTGATGCTAGTTTTTCGTCGCAGCAGTCGTGCTTCGTTGTTGAGCGAGTTTCACCGTCCACTGCTTCATAACCTGCCATATCCACATGCGTCCTTGGCGACCTTTTGTGGTTGTGGTTAAAATCGTTATGGTCGTTTGCAAATTCGATCGGGTCCTTGTCGGATTCGGCCGTTATTGATATGTTGCTTGTCTCTCCTTGATTGAGTGAGACTGAGATGGGTGTTGATGAGAATTCCGCTTTGATGCTCTTATCCTTGGGCGAGACAAGCTTATTCAAATCCGCTAACTCCGCAAAACCGCCATAATCCGTCCTGTTGCTGCTCAAGATATCCAAGTCGGTGTTAGAAAAATCAGTCAGTATATGCCCGTTCGTTTCTTTGTATAGATTCGCCAATGCTTTTACTTGCATAGTTTCGCATTCCACCTCTCCGGTTGAGTCGACATTCAACTGGTCTCGATTGTCAGTGTTAGAAGTCTTTCGTTGTATTACTGTGTCTTTTGTATCTTGATCAGTGGCGTGCCGTAAGCACTGTTCTTGGTGCGATGCAACGGATGTCATCCGAAAAAATGCAGTGTTGTGCATGTCAACGGTTCCCTTTGCTTTGCTTTGTTCCGGTAGATTGTGCACCTTTGCAACCTTTGACATGAAAGATAAGAAGACGAGTTCAATTATCTGGAAGTCGTTTTTAAGTACCACGCTCAATCACAAAGTTACTGGCGGTCCTACTCTTTCGGGCGATCCGGATCTATTTTGTAAATATTCAATGTGACAATGGTTCAAATCAAACTTGTTTCAACGTTGTTTTGTCTGCGCGGGATCGATAGCAAACAAACAGTGCCGCCACGCAATGTGGCCACACCAGCGCTGAGCTAACGTAAGCTTCAATTGCGCGTTTGAATGTTATTTTTTTAATCTGTTTGCGCTGTAGATCGTGTGCGCATACTCGTGAGCAGGTTTTTAGTCGGATGGTGAAAGTTTGCCAAATATTTGAGACAAGTTTTGGTTACTTTGTCCCGGGACTATATCTCTTCCTGTCTACTCAACTCTTCTCGGGTATTGGATACGTTGATCAGTGATAATCTCTGTCCTGGGTTACTTGCCAAACTTAAAGACCGGTACTAAACAGTATAAAAAATTGAAAGACATGTTTATGCTTTAGTAAATCGGGTGATAGTATACATGTGCCTTATTTCGTTTTATTTGCGTATTTTGTTCTGCTTTCTGCTCATCAGAAACATGCGGGCTTGACTTTTTTTAATCATTCAAGATACGACGCTGTCAGACATTTCAGCATTTTTACCAACGCTCGTGCATTTTGCTGAGAAAATCTAACAGCGTGAGGGTGATAAAGGATACAGTAAGCATTGGTCGTCCTTGCTCTGCTCGACATTACGACTTGGCATATTGAGCGCGTAAACTTTAATTAAATGATTAAAATAATACGGGGAAATGACCGGGTATTAACAGAACAAAACCAATGCATATCAACGATACTTCGGTCGGCGTCCTGCGCAAGTACTTGTTGGTCATTGCAGACAGAAGTAGTGGGAACTGTGTCGGTTACGCTCAGCCCGAGTACGGCGCAACGAGTCCGAACCCTACCTACCAGTTTGTTGCAAACCCGAAGTGGGACGGATTGTTAAACATTCGTGTAATAGACAAAATTAAGTCTAAGCCAAAGTAAAATTCACTAAATACGCAAACTTGCAGTCAAATCTAAATCTTTGATTTAAATTTAACGCGACGCTCCTCCCTTGCTTGATTATGAACATGTGACTAGAAACGAGAAAGTCTTTTCATCTCCAGCGCCCTTTTTGCCAAATCCCTCGATTTTTGCGTAAAAAAGAAAAAGACATTTCTGCCAAAGCCAATAAAACTGTCGCCAGAGGCGTCACGTTTTCTCTGCTGCTAGCAGCGCTTCTGTGCAAGGGAGTAACTTCTGCAAAATGGCCTTATTGATGCTTTTTCAAACCCCGGGCCATGCCATTGGATAGTCTCATGTATCCAGTGTTAATTTTTTAAGCGAAGTAAGAGCAGCGTACGTAGCTGCAAACCGCCGCAAGCCCATCAAGGCTAAAACGCATTTGCTAGTATACATTATTACACACAGCAACACAGTATTACTCCAAAGCACGAATGAAAACTGAACTTGTTTTTTCGTATCTCGGCCCGAATACGAAAATCCCGACTTCTAACCCTGGTCGAGCGGTTCTCAATCAAAAAATAAGAACCTTAACTTACGAGAAATCTCAGTTAACAATAAAAACTTTTCTCTTACGTTTCTGATCCGGTCGGTTGGCGCTTTTATCGCCAAAAACTTAAACATGATATCTTCCATTCGTTCTTTTCTCGAGCAGACTTTCGCCTCTGTTTCCATGGTATCCGCTTTCAGTTCCCGGAACAAAGTAGCCCTTTCACGCCGGCAGCACTGAACGTTTTTTCATGGACGCGAATCGCAGGTTTTTGACACGTCTCCCGATTTCGTTCACAAATTGATTTCCTCGACGCGCTCTCTTGCACATCATAGACCATCTGTTCGCTTTCGACCACACGGCCTTTTCGCCAAAATCAGATTACAACAGCAGCTGCGACTGGAAAGTAATAACTACTGGCGCTCTGCGTGTAAATCGCTTGCGATCAGTGCTGAGCTGAAACTAGCATATTGTTGCACGAATGTAAAGTGCTCTGCTTGCCGCATCTATAGCACTTTAGTCTTGTTTAAACGAAAATTCCCAGTGTACTATCCTTTTTCTGGGAGGGGAAACGTCAGCAAAGTTCTAGCTTTTAACCGAATCACGCAGCTCTAACCGTCGGCCACTACTATCGGTTGAAATTACTGTGAACTGCTGATCGTCAACGATTTGTCACAAAACAATGCGCAACTGGGCAATGCAAGGTCGCTAGAGCAAAGCCCCAAGGCGCATGAATCGACTTCTCACTATAAGACCGTGCACTGTGCAAAATAAGCAAGCGCGTACTTCTGAAACGAGTGCGGGCTGTAACCGTCCACGGTTTTTAAACATTCTAACGATCAGCTTCGCGGAACGCCATAGTTTTCTAAATGTAAATAAAAAATAAGAAAACGCGCTTCCTGATTCGCCGGCTAACGTATATGGAAGCTAATTGCACATCGGAAGCTTATTCTAATGCGAGCAGATTGTACACCTGCTCATCTGCCTGTCAGTCATATTTGTCAATTGCTTCCAAACCTTCTTTACCTTGACTGGAGCACGGTCGCCGCGCCAGCAGGCCTGTGCAGATATTTACAAAGCTCAGTTCACCGTTCCTGATCGTTGCCGTTTCAAGGGGACCGCGATTTTGGAAAGAGTCGCTCGACCGTGTCGCATCTTTTGTAAGTTCGTCACGCTTTTTTGTTCAGCTAACCGGTCACTAAATCGAGTTCCCTTGTTTCAGTTCTTATATCAACTTTTCCTGAACAGGATTTTGCGGTTACGCTGCTCGACTGACGCGCCGTCTAGTTCAGTGCCGCTACGTCAAGTCTGGCAGAGCGTCATTTCACCATATATTGTATGCCCGACCCATTTTTACACTTTCTGCGCTTGTCCAGTGTTCGTATGTGTTCGACACGCGCGTCGTCTCCTCTCCAGGCGTGGCGCGCATCCGCACCGACGGGTCACTGTTGGATCTTTTTCGAAAAGTTAAACTACTTGCGACAATTTTCCTCCTATATACTGCACTTGCGTGTTTCTAACGACCTTGTGCTAGTGATGCTCTGTCGGCGAAGCTCATAGTTAATGTGCTCTGACACGCTTATTCGCCGTTACAACGAACAACCCTTGTACATCGCACGAGGTCACCGTCAGGCGTTTCTCAGCTTCGGTCACCTGCTAATGAATCACCTGGTGGACGTATGAAAATGACGCACATCGTCAACAGGTGTGTTCGTAAAAGTTTTGGAAAAAAGCATGTCTCGTAAAATAAACGTTCCAATCTAAGGTTTGCTTTTGACACCGCTGCGTTTTGGCTTGAGAGCGATACCAGTTATATTCATATGGAGAACACAACGCAGCGATAACGGTGCATTGGCGGCCTGAGGTGAAGACCCAAAATGAAAAGCACGTTAACAGTACGTTTCGCTTCACCTGCGGTAAAGACAGCCGTGAGTAGATTGTACTTCAGTGCATGCAAGAACGAGCACTGTACAAGTTGTAACAATTTGCGATGTCATTATGTCGCTACTTTTAATGGCGAAGTAAAGTATTTCCAATCGTATATGTGCCATGATGTAAACGAAAAGTTTCTATAGCGTGTTTGCTTCGTTGCTGCATGCAACGCTCCAGTGTATGAAACGGCGTATTTCGCGACCAGCACCATCGACTTGAAGTGTTACCAGGGTTCAAGTGGAAAGTATTCTCTTATTATGATTGACAACAAAGTTTACTATTTTGATCTTGCTTAGAGATTAACTAAGATGCGTGAGAAAATGGGTTTTTCCGGTGTAATTTCGTTTTCCATGAATTCCACGTTATGGACGGTCCATGAATTGCTTCTTATCGAATTTCTAATCATTGGGCGATGTTTATTGTAATTCACTCGTGCACTCCCTCAAAACGTGTCTGAATTTCAAATTTTCTTTGATCCGCAGGTTATGAAATAATAATTTGCAGTATAAATTTTTGCAGTACGGGCGGCATTCACCTCGTTCACATGTCTCCATGAACTTTTTTAATACTGACTGCTTCACCCGCGAGCTTTTCATTGTATTGGGGTAGCGTGCGCGCATTCAGAAAGCTCACAATTTCTGCCGTTTCACAATCATTAGGAAATTGGTTCGGGTAAAGTAAATCCCAGAGACCACGGTGTTAGGCAAGCTTTCTTTGATCCTGTGCGTTGTTCGAAAATCCTGCTGGTTATCTTCAGCCGGACGGAACGCGGCCGGCAATTTCGTTACGAAATGCTAGTTCGTAATTTACCTTGTATGTTCTCAACTGAGACATTTAATGATTCAACAGAGCTGAGCGCAGCGCACGTTATCTTGCGTATTCTGACACCTGACCTGCACGTCCTTGTGGCGCTTGTACTATAAAACCGCGTTTGCTATCCACCTGTTCGACTTTTTAATCATTCTGCTCAGTCCGTACGTCGAGATATTGCCGCTTTATGTACTTAAGACCTTCCATTTGCGCTGAAAAACCTTCGTCGTCGCCCTTTAGCCGTTACATTTGAGAGCCCCTCGCCGTTCAGAGCTGTACGTGCGCAGATTTTCAAGTGCCGTTATGTTGGCATAGAACGTGGCTACTGTACATCTTGTTTTCACGATTTCATACCTTTGTTGTTTCAACTTGCCTGCACAGTTATTCCGCGCCTCCATGTTGCATCACGCCCGCTCTGTCGTTAAAGTATGCTTCGTTTGCGAATACCATTGCTGTTGACCTGGCACTTGGCCTGTTTTCAGAATCAATCCGTATGCGTTTGTTCAGGAGCAGGCCTTGGTTATATTCGGCTTGCGCGTCTGTTCTGGATAGTAAGTGGTGCCCTGGTGAAGCGAAAGGACAGTTATTAATCGAAAATTGCCCTGCACGGCTTTGCCACAACTCAGCGCTCTCGGTAAACTGGGCAGGATGCTGTTTGCTAGGATGCGGCCGACAACAGTGCATGAGAACTGAGCNTCTTTCTTGCGGATCTGGACAATGACCCCATGCAATCATCCGGTCATAAGACCGATATCACCAAAAGGTTACATCAAGGATTAAAACTAAACTGGTTCATGTTATACGATTCCAGCATTTTGTCTGTATGGAGGTATATCTGTTCAATTTTTCTCGAGTTAGTCTGCGTGTGTGAATTACGAGATCGCGCTCGTTTTATAAGCTGGTGTTTCTCGACAAAGGGGCCTGGTACACCGCGGTAAAGCGAATTAATGTTTAGGAGGATAAAAGTTCCCGCCGTAACCTGATTTGATGGGTTTTTTTTTAGGTAAAGGCTTTCCGGCCTTGTAGGACTCAGAGATTGCCAGCTGGAGAGTCGCGATGCCCTGGTGCGTCGTTTTGGCATTGCAAGGGCGTTGCAAGTTTATATCCTGCTTTCGTGCTTAGATTCATTTTGCGTTTAAAGAAGCTCTCCGGACTTCAATTCCACATTTTGCTACTTCGTACTTGTGCGAAACTGGCTTTTCCGCTGTTGTAATAAAACAAAGTGTCCTCCGAACATAAGCGTTGAAAGAGAATTGCGCTCAGCCATTTCGAAGATAACACCGCATTTTATGTCTCAAAAAGCAAGCTGATGAATCGTGTTGAATAACAGTCCGTGAATACTTTTTGTGCAGTGCGTAGTTTGGATTTATGCATAGGATTAGTGCTTAAGGAGTTCACTTAATTTGGGAAGCGTTGTTGTAGGTGATGGAAAGCACAGTTTGTGTCGCACAATCATTGGCAGTGGAGCATTTGTGAGGCATTGCCTTCAAACTCTAGCTTTTAACACACAACAACTACTGCAACTATTTTATTTTTGGCCTTTACGCTAGTAAACTCCTCAATACAGACACGGTAAGGCCGGGAGTCGGCGAAAAGACACTCATCCCGTCTGCCACCACCCACAGCATAGTACCCGTTTTTTTTTTTATTTCTTTTGGAGCGAGTTGCTGCGTTAAGCCAAACA
>JGI24159J19872_10001026_pt1 | contig 29170 bp, 14 predicted proteins | sample Ectturendosymbi4_FD_19872 | JGI IMG/M metagenome (IMG submission 19872)
AATCCGCCGGATTTAAATCCAAATCCATGTTCAATGTTCATCTCTGGCTCTTTGTCCACCTCTGGTTCATCACGATTCACATGCTTACTGCTTGGCGTTATGCGTAACCAAAAGTGAGATTTTGGTTTTACTCTAGGTGCTGTCCCTTTGTGCGAACTTTTATCCGTTCCTTAAAGATAATCCCGCTGTAATATTTAGTTAAATTGGAATGTTTTTTTGGGTTGAATTAAAACAGACTATAAGAATTTTTATTTCGATAATATGAATATAAAAGCAGTATTTGGGTGTAGCGTGAGAACAAAATTTTTGCTTTTGAAACATAGGCCATATTCCGACATTTCCTTTAAGAAATGATACAATGTCACTGGTCTGATCCCAACAGGTTGAGGTTGCACTTTCATAGTTTACTGAGTGGCATGCAGCAGAGAATATGTTTGAAAAACTTGCGTGTGTTGCGAGCTACTACCTTGTCAGAGAACTTCTATAGACGGTGCGTGCATTTGGTTTGATTTGCTTGAGGTTTACGTGCGAATGAAGGCGTACATTGAGTCCATTTTTGCTCGCAAGCATTACCTTGCTGAAAAAATAAATGGCGATCATTCAAAGCTACTTGCAACAATTTTGGCTGACGATGGATTTCTGACCTGTGGTGAGTCAACAATTTTAGTTGTTTTGGGTAAAACAACAAACTTTGTGATATTTGCACCTATCTGGTAAAAAGCTTTTATGCTAGTTTATTTAATGGGTTTTAAGCACTGACCAGTTTTTTAAGGCAGTGGCTACAGAAGCGCCCGTGGATCTTTAAATTGGAAACCTTATTCGACCACCTACTGCAAGGTGACAGAAATGCACGAGAGAACACAGTTAGGCTTTGGCTTGGTAGAAACAATGATCTGTTACGCTACCGAGATGATGACGTTTGTGTGACAAACTGACCACTATTCAAACCGCGTCAGGCGAGGCGGTACAATTGAATAACAATGGAATAAGATTTGAAACAAGAAGATCCATGGGTGGTTCCATAGGCACTTCCATTTTGCAAAGGAGTTGGACACATGCATCACCAGTGTACAGTAGGCTAGGTATAAAGAAAAAGGAAAAAGAGGTGACTTCAACACCCCACATCATTTGTACTAAGAGATTGTTAGGAGCACCTATTCATGGTATTTTGTTTCATGAACTGAATAAATTTTAGCATGTATACATTTGATTGTGCTATTAACCTATGCAAACTTTTTACCAAAAAAAATTATTGTAGGCAACTGTGCTAATATCATATTCCATATCAGTAAATGATGACGAAACACAGTCAATCACACTGTGAGTGTTTAACTTTTAGATCTAGTTGCTTAATTCATGAAAACCGATGGGCAGACACATATGTATAAGTAGACATATTGATTAAAATCAATCATGAAGTTGTTTTTCATGTAGGCCTAACCTCTACCTTTTCAGATTTTCATATGTTTTTGTTTCCTTAAATTTACTATAGCTTGTTGCATTATCTCCAACCTCTGATGAGCTTGCATGATTACTATCTTTGTCCTTACATCTTTTGGTTTACTGTGTCTCCTGCTGTCCATTTGAGTTTCAACTATCATATTTTATCATGGTATGGGTAACTGTGGTATTTTTTCTTTGTCTGTACTTTTCAAACATTCTTTTGCCATGTTATCATGCTTTGCAGATATCCATATCATCAATGTAATAACATTTCATGGTTGCTGCATGACTTCTGGTTTCTAGCATGCATTGCTGCTTATTTCTTTCACAATTTAAAGATATGAAATGTTTTTTCCTTGAAAAACCTTGAAAAACTAGCCTCAACAAACTGTACATTAAATTATTGCATTAGACCGTGAACATTCACCTGATGGAGATGTAGAAATGTTATTATAGTAGAATTTACCTAATTTGTCACCTCAAGAAGATTAGAAAAAAGTAACGATTTAGGCAAAGTGACAAATTATGTAAACAGGTAAAAACTTTGTCACAGCATCTCATATACTTTATTATAGTAACTCATATACATCGTGCTTTCATTTCAGTAAAATACAATTTTATAACGCCATGGTTGTAATCTCTTTAATTCCTTCTACTCTATCTAGGCTCCTCCATTTAATCTAACACCTTTAAATCTTTAATAAACTTTAAAGACTTTCTGCATTCTTTCAATGGGGAGTCGGGTCATGCACCTCATGCCTCACTCCTCATGTATAAATTTGATAAACAAATTGCAAGGTGCAACAATTCTTAGATAAAGATCCTTAATTCGAATTCGCTTGACTTCCCACACGTGTTAAACTAGCTGCTTAAACATGAAACGCGAAACTGCAAATGACACATTAGCTGAACAAAATGCTTTTCAGGGATAGAAAGAGGTGACAAATTGAGAAATTGATGAATTAGACAATGGTGATGTATATGAACAGAAATGTACACAAAAGATAGGAATTATGCTGGGACCAACGAGTAACGAATTGACAAATTAAACAAATTATACTGTACAAGCTTTTTTCATAAGACTTAACACCTTCGAAGCTGGTATGTTTTCAGCCCAAAACAAGCAGTTTGCACATGTCTTTGCGATGGCATAACTCCATTGCTGATTGTGCTAAAATGCTGTTCAAACCTTCAAAAAACTTGGCAAGTCTTCGAGTCTGCAATGAAAAAAATTTTTTGTTGCGGGATTTGGATTTTTTGTGAGTGCCATCATAAGTGGAATAGTATTAGGCCTTTTTTACCCACTTCATCTGGCCCTGGGACCTGGGCCCAAACCGCCAGATGGTACTATTTTGCTCAAGTTTTTATTGGAAACTAGGCTAAAATCCGAGTCTTTTGATGCTTTGGATAACCTGCTAAGTTTTCGGGCTCAAAATTTATGACCTGAAAGCATCAAAATAAGTAATTAATCCACTAATTAGATAAGTAATTATTTTGTTTTCAGATCATGACTCTTGAACCAAAAATGATAAAAAGTTGATCAAAGGCTCAAAAGACTCGGATTCTAGCCTAGTTTCCAGTGAAAACTTGAGCGAAATACTAGACATTGGGCCCTAGGCCAGGTAACATCAGCCAAAATGGCCTAAATCCTACCTTACTTATGGCATTACTCACAAAAAAACAGTGGTTCCCAAACTTTTTGGGAACCTCACAAAAAACCTGAAACCCTAAACCGCGAAACACTGCAAGGTTATTTTAAGTGGACAAGGAACCCTCACCAGAACTGCCAAGTAAACATAAACGCTTTTTCACCCAAATTGCCATTATTAAGGTTTCGTACTGTAAACAAAATTAAACACAATAAAGGTAACCAAAAAGCATAAACAATTCAACAACAAACACGTCTTAGTGAGAGCAGTGTATTTGTTTTCTGGACTGCAACAATTCTGAAAACTTTGGCTTAATAGCTGATCGTATATCTGATGTAGCGTCCGATCTGGCGTGATACTTGGTCTTCGTTTGTGCATATCAGGAAAAACCTGATTCATAATAACATAAGTACGTTGATGCTAACGGCAAGAGCTCCTGCATAGCTTGTTTTGCTAATTTCTCATATTGTTCAATTAAACCTCCCCAGAAAATAGCAACAGGAAGTTCTTTAGATTTCCCAGAAAATAGTTTAAACTTCCCCAGAAAATAGTGATAGGAAGACATATCGGCAGTTTTTGCTTAAAACTGGAATGTATAGCTCATGGAACCCTATAGATTTGTCTATGGAACCTCAGGGTTCCATGGAACCCACTTTGGGAATCACTGCCATAAACCAAAAATTTTTCCATTTTGTTTCCACTGCAGACACGGGGACTTGCCAAGTCTTTTGAAGGTTTTAACAGCTCTCCAGCACAATCTGCGGAGGAGTTATGTCATCGCTAAGACACGTGAAAACTGCTTGATTTTAAGCTGATTTCAAAGTACGACATATTCGTACGTTGTCATCGAACGTGTTAACAAACATGCACCTTTGTATAATGTTTCAAAAAAGCATAAACAAGTTTTTGAAAGCCCATGGTGACTAGAGCCTTATTGAAATCTATAACAATGAAAAATAAACTTTATTCGAAAGTTTGGAAAAACTAAGGTATACCTGAATATGTTGTATATGAACGATATAGGAAATAACTTCATAGAACAATCAAAGCTACCAAGCAAAATTATTATTAACAACAAACATCATTACTTAAAAATGATTCCAAATATCTTTGCTAATTACCCTAGGACTAAATTTCTCATAGAAAACTTTGTCAAAGAAGCAAAGAAAGGATTAAACAACCCTCCAGACATAGCTCACATTTCTAACCAATACTTTTGCAACATTATCCCTGAACTATAAAAATAACCTGCTTTCTTCAGCTTTTTCAATTTCCAATCACTGTTGCACATCAACATTTTCATAGATGAAGACATCTGTAGAAGATGTTATGTGTGAAATTGACTGTTTAACACCATCAACACCGGTGTATGATATACTGCATTTATTCGCTTGTAAGCCACGGCTTATAAATTTTTTTTCATCATTTTGTATGGCTTGTGATCAAGATTGGTATACATTTTTTATTTCTTACCTTACCGAAATGTATAGGTGATGCTCAGTCTTTCCTTGTCTACGTTTTGTCGAATCAACTCCTTTTCACATTCTATTATCTTCAGGATCACATGCACATCCATCACAGGAAGGATTATGATGAATAGAAGGCGGTTGTAGTGGTGTAAGCATCATTACCAAGGTTGCCAATTAAATGCGAAATGTGCTAGTATGCTAAAGTATCTCAGAGGCTCAATTGAGTAAATACAGTATTTGAGATTTTAGTCTCAAAATATCCTCATTGCTTATTTTGTTTTTTTGAAAAAAAATCCCACAAAATTTTTGCCTAAGATTTCAATGTAGTTACACTTTAACCCTTTCAGTCCTGTGTGTGCCACTTTTTTTGCTGAATTTTGCACAACCATAACTTGCCAGCCTGTTGAGTTAATGAGCTGTTCAAACCCTCTAAAGATGTGAGAAGTATTGCAATTTATATCTTTTAAAAAATTGGAAGTTGGGGTTTTGTTTTTTTGTGGGTGACATCATAATGGGAATGTGTTCACGCATTTTGGTCGAGGTCATTGGGCCCTGTGTGCCAACCCAATGAGCCAATTTTTGACTCATGGTTTTATTAAAAACTAGGCAATACTTCGAGTCATTAGAGCCTTTGATTGGCTTTTTAGAAATTTTGGATCTCAAATTATGACTCAAAAACCTAAATTTTGGTAAAAAATCAAGTCCCATAAAAGGTAACCTTGGCCATTTTGGCTGAAGGGCATAACTTGCCATCCGATTGAGTTAGACTGCTGTTCAAACGCTCTAAAGATTCGGAAAGCCTTGTAGTTTCAGTTCTAAAAAAAATTAGAAAGTTTTGGATTTTTATTTTTATCTGACATCATAATGGGAGTAAGTTCATACATATTTGGATAACGTTATCAGGCCCTGGGTGCCAATGCAAAGAGCCATTGGCACCCAGGGCCTGATTTTTTTACTCTAACTTTTATCGGAAACAAAACCAAGCTATCATATGAGTCCTTAGGGGTTTTGATTGGCTTCCTAACGTTTCTGGTTCGAAAGTTATGGCCAATAAAAGCAAAAAAGTTATGGAAATCTCCTGAAATCCTTTAGGCAATATTTAATTAAATAAGAAATGAGGATATTTTGAGACTGCAATCTCCTTAAAGGGAGCTTTTAGATGATGTACTGCACATGCCAATAGCAGGTGTGCTTGTTGGGTTATTACCATTCAAAATTTATGTCATGCATTTATAAGTGATTTTGATGAATACCCATTTTCTTTACNCAAAATTGGGGTAAACACATGGATTCTTTGAAATTTTTGTTCACAAGTGAAGGTAAGACACCTGAGGCAACCTCTTTTTAAGCNTTTACAACAATTAAATCATTACAGTAAGAATGATTTATATTTGAAGTTAGTTAATGGGTTTCTTATTAGTCTTTATGCTTGATTGACCACAAAAAGTAGTCATTGTGTATGGTCCATAACTTCGCAAAACCTTAACCAATTTCAAAAAATGTAGTTTGTTGGAATCAGCATGAAAAGTTCTAGCTGCTTATCAAATTCGAGGAAAACTGTGATGGTGGGTTGACTGGCCAGGACAGTTGACATGGAATGACCCTTACTCAAAATTCATGATATCTGTAACTTATTCTAAATCAATGTATCTTGTGACACGAAAGAAATTTCAAGTTAATGTAGCAAAGCAATTCATGCTTAAACTAGGCAACCATCAACTTTAGCATGAGCACTCTACAAAATATCTAGGTGTTGTTATCAATGAAAAGGTGAAGTGGTCAGTACAACTCAAACATATTGAAATAAATCTAGCTTTTGCATCCAGTGTGATGTACAAAACAAAAAACATTAAATCTAAATATACTCAAATTATTGTACTATAGTTTTGCATACAGCCTTTAAGTTATTGTATTTCAGCTTGGAGATCTACAAACACATCATATTGAAATTCAATCTATCTGAAAAAAGCAACACATTATGCAACATGATGTTTTTCAGTAATTATGATACACATGTAAGGCCCATTTGTAAAACATTCAAGTGTTCAACAAACAAGTACTTTCCACAATGGAGGCAAGCATGGACTTGGTCAGCAAATTTTTAACAGGAAATCGACTTCACGTAAAACTACACATCCTCAGCCCCTATTCAAATACGATTCAATGTTTCATCTTTTGGGTTACCAATTGGGTCACTAACATTGAAGTGTCTAAATAAAAGCACATGATATATATAAATTGGAATTTGCCAAGCTAAGGCATAGAATTATTTTCCACCTGAGCATCTTCTCAATCGCTGTGTTTTTTCCTCAAGTGGTAAACTTTGTTTGTCTTTTTTTGTTTGTTATCTTGCGTTCTGTGTTTCTTTTGGCTTATTTGTTCTCTTACGTGCTTCTTTTGATAGATGAATAACATTTATTATGCAGGAAACACAGCTTGCCTTTCTGCCTGCTTTTGGTAATGTTTCTTGTAATGCTATTGATGACTTTTTAACAATCTTTATAGAGAGCACTCCATAGATACAGAGTTGTGCAGCTGATTGTTAGCATCAATTTTATAAGTGTAAGCACAAGTGGATAAACAGAGCTTGTTGCTGTACTGCAGCCACCTACTGATTGTTTGACAAGCTATGTATCTTTTCAGCACCACATTCACAGGAACAAAAATGGATTGTGATGTAATAAATGCGCTATGACCAGTGGTAACCTGGAAATCTTTCATTGAGTGTTTTGATGATGTGACTGATACCACTATCCAAATAGGTAGTTATGTTAAGTTACTAGCCAAGTTTGATCGGCTCTTAAAGACACCTGTAGACAATTAGGTTTTATTCTGAAAATATCATCAAAACTGCTCTTGAAATGCAACAGACCCCTTTTTGCCAGGCTAGTTGCACAACTGTGTACACGTGCATGACTCATAGAAAATATTTTTGACTGGCAAATTGTATAACTGTGCTGGTNATTTTTGATAGTGATGTTGCATTTCATGCAGATGATCTTGAAGTTGTTGAAGCTATATGTGCGGAAGAAAGGTCAGAAATTTTATTAGATATTCTGTTGGGCAAGAAAGATGATAATTGGTGTGATATATTTCTGGACTTGCTTGAAGCTATCGGTGAGTTGTATTTGTGGGCCTGAAACAAAATCATTCAACTGCTTTTTAAGCTCTTGAAAAGTCAGGTGCAGCTGAATCTTACTTGCAATTAAAGGTTTTGTACTTCCATTTTTTAATTACAAATTACACACTACTGCTTGATTTGTGTTTTGTGCTGAAGAAAACAGAGTACTCAAGACTATGTTATAATGACATATTTTTGTTTTTTAATTTCATTTTTGACGTGTGTTGAAGGAAATGCAATCTGACTGGCAAAACTAAAATGGTGTTTGTTTTTAAGATGAACCTACACTCTTAGTATAATTCATGAAAATCAAGCATATTCTAATTTTTTTTTGTTTCAACAAGCATAATCCAGAGTCATTTCAGTGTTTTGTTTTACTTAGAATTAAGCTCATAAAAATCTTCATCATTATATAAATTACTGCAGTAAAGTGCCTTATTTTATTTTACTTTTTACTGAAATAGGCATATTTATATCAGCCATTAAATGTTTAAATAAATGGACAATCGCCACCCAACTAATTGGCTCAACATGATGTGCTTCTTTCAACTGTTGACATGGGTGTCAAGTAGGGTAGCCATAAATCATGGTAGTGTGGAAGTTGGGTAATGGAAACTTTTTAATACTGTTCATGCCCAATGCCCAATTGAGTCATTTCACATCCAAAAAAAGGTCTATAAAGGCATATTATGTGATGAACATCTGAAAAGATTTCTGCTAAAAATGAACTGAACAGCAAAAAATCGTTGGTATTTTCCCAAAACNGAAATTGTGTAGCTCACGTTGTTTTACAAGTGTTTCTGACCTCATTTCTATGTCACCTGCAGCTTGTTTTCTATGGCAAGCAACTAACTGATCAAGACCTGAACCTAAAAATAGGGTACTGGTCAAGCTCAGCCATCTGCTCGCTCCAGTGTTAACTTGTTAAGTCAGTCTTTTTCTTTGTGAATATGAAAAGTGTGTCTCAGAATTTGTTGAAGATATTTTTTGACTCTTTTTCTTTATCTTCGACAGGGAAATTCCTTCTTCATAGAAGTTTTCCTTGATTGTTTTCACATTTAAATTTTATTCATTAAAAATGTAAGCTGGGACATATTGCATTTACTTGCTACTGGACTTTAGATTCTGCCACATTTATCATCAAAGTTATAGATCACAGTGTTCCTGTGTTGTAGGGACACTCATCTTGAATCAATCTTTTTTAAAACTCTTTTTTGCTTTGTTTTTGTAATTGAGTATTTCGAAAATCCAATTTGAAGCCCAAAATGCTATTCTTAAAAATTGGGCAAGGTATTATCTGCCATTGAAGTATGTCCAAAACTAGCACCTATACCTGCATTACAAATTTTAAAATTCAGGCGGTGTTGTTAGATTACAGTTGCCTTTTTCAAATAAAATTATAAAATTGACTTGAAGTTACATTTTTAAAAGTGTTAATACAATTTGTTAAATGCTTTGTTTTCTAGTTGGCATCAAGCTTATAGTGCCACAAGTTTGTGTATGTGATGCANGTCAGAACTATGTAAATAAAGTGTGCGTTACTTTTGCTTTCAGACTTGCAAACATGCATGCAAATAAAGATTTAAAATATTTAATGCTTGAAGCATGAAACATAAGTGCCTGTAACAACACTTATATAGATTGTGTGGCCAAAAAAACACATGNGTCCAATTCCAAAACAGTTGGTCAATAAAATTAAGGATATTTTACAACAAATTAAACATCCACCCACTTATGATACAGCCAGATATGTCACATTTTCCCACCTGTTGCTAACAGGCCGATTGTCAGTCTGCTAGATCTGAGTGCAGGTTTGGGGTATATTTAACATATTGGCAGCTGGTGTACAAGAATATCCTACTTTAAAATCACGCATTGAGCTGATAATTTCATGCCATTTTGCAACTCCATAATTCCCCAGTCGATTGTGCTAGAGAGCTATCCAAACCCTCAAAAGAATTGGTGAGTTTTCTAGTTTGCAGTGAAAAAAAGTTTTGGTTGTGGGTTTCGGTTTGTTGTGGGTGACATCATACGTGGGATAGGTTTTTGACCATGTTGGCTCAGGTTACCTGGCCCTGGGCCCAACCGCTAGATGGAAGCATTTCGCTCAAGTTTTTATTGGAAACTAGGCTAACATGCAAGTCTTTTGAGCATTAACCAGGTTTCTAGTGTTTCTGGTTCAAGAGTTAGAGTAAAATTGCCAAATTTATGTTTTTTTGACCTTTACTTTTGAACTTTTCGATGATTGAGAATGTACATATCCACATTTCAGCGACACTTCACCACATGGAACACAGCTATATCCTCTCGTAAATTGTTTTACTAGGAAATCAATTTCGTATAATTAATGCATCTCCAGTCCTGTAAATTGCAAGCAAAGGCCTATGGGTGAAATTTGGTCTTGAGTTCTCTAACACCCAGCAGCAAGGCATGTTTTTTGTGTTAGTCATTAATCTTTGCCATGTGCCTGCAGGGGTTGAAATCTTGAAATTCAGCTTCTGATACATTTGTTCCAATATTTTATATGATCTCATATATCAGGTAAGCTGTATTAAAACATGACAAAAGCAACTTTTGCTTTGCTTTAGAAATGAGTTTTGAGCGTTAATTATTAAAATATGCACTTGACAGCACTGCAGTTAAGGCCTTGGCTTAAAAACCTTTCGCTTGTGAATTCCTAAAAATGAAGATCGCAGTTTATTAGATTGGTTAGTTTATTTCTATGTCTCTCTGAAACTTGCAGTGCAATGTGTTATGGTTTACTGAACGTAGACTACCATCAACAAAACTGCATACTGCATCTTTTTTACTGCTGTTCTTCTTGTTTAAAATATATTTTTATCAATTCAATATTTGGTACAGATTCTATTCTACTTATTTTAATTTTCTTCTAAAGTTAAGTGTTTATAGGGCTGAACCACCTTGCAAAGTTGATCAAAGGCATTGGCTGTCCAGAGGTTAAAATCAAAAGCGCAACTGCTTCGGGAACTTCAGCATACCTGAATAGAAATTTTTGCAACGAATTTTCTCCGATTAAGGCTACGAACGTTCAATGTGTTTCTCATGAAACTTCTCCAAAACAAATCGATGTTGTAACTAATGATGGTAAGTGTTTTTAAAATGTGTTTGTAACGTTTGCTCTCTTGCCAGTTTAAAATAATTGTTTAGGCAAACAACCATGTGTTTCATGTCAGAGATTACAGACAAATGCCCGTGATAGCGTGCTTAATAAATACTCTTATTACTTTTTGATTAGTTCATGATGTGTTCACATGCATTAAATAAGCAAACGTGGTCGTAGAAACATCAGTGGTTATTTTCAGTCCAATAGTAGGAGATTTGTATAAGTTGGCCGTTTTGAGAAAGCACAAGTTTCACCCAACTATTATTTGGCCACGAAAATCAGGAAAAACTATTCCTTATAGTGTAGCAAACGTGTTGGTAAAGCCATGCACGCGTTTGTAAAACTATGCATCGCGCAACTAACGCAGTGTGAGTTTGAGGCAAGACCTGGTTTTCTGATACAACTTACACTTCCAAAAGCGAGCGAAGAGAACCCTAGTTGGTAGCAGTCAACTTGTCAAGTATCCAAATATTTGGACTTGACAGAAGAAAAAATTCTACAATTGATCGGAAAATTCAAAGAAAAACGCAGTTATTTTTGTAATTCTAGTGGATGCTTGTGCCACTGCACGCTTGTGCTTTACGCGATATTTTCAACGACTGCAAACTTTATCAGCAGTTTCGCAGTTTTAAGCGTTGCAAACTGTGATTTATGATAATGAAGCATGAAAAAACTTGTTTAAGCTTTTGTTAAAGTTGCATCGACTTTGCTTGGCATTTTAATTTAGTAGCATTCATAGTTAGCTGATGGAAGTTTGTTCAAAAAAATAGTCCGAAATTTCTGGATGTTTGATTAAAAAAATAACAAGGCAGCATTTCTGCAGATAGATGCAAAAGATCGCTTTTCATTAAGTGTCGCTGACACAGCGTCAATAGGCCTTGCGCATGAGCATAGCAGTGTGCCTGGAGTAACGAAATTCTTTTTGTGTGAGCAGTACGCCGATATTAAATTATTTTTTACATCTTTTCGGCTTTTCTGTCTTCACTTCAACTTTTCTCATGTAAAATGTGGACTGCTTAATCCACATCTATAACTGACCCAAACTGACTGTGGAACGGGAAAATGTCACATATGTACCGTGTGAATGCGATACCTGCAGGCAAAACAGGAGATGCTGCTGGCACCAGCGCTTCGTACAATGTCGACTCGATCTCGACAAGCAATCACTTTTCCGAGTCAGATGCCAACCTGAATCTAAGGAATTATCAGTTGGAGCTCGCCGGACCCGGCATTTCCGGGAACAATTGCGTCATCGTGGCACCCACAGGTGCGTCAATGCGTGTGTCTCTGTGCTGCTGGCGATGAAACATGTGATTGCATTCTCCAACAACCTATTTATTGCTCGGGTTGTGATGAAAGCTTTTTGGTTATATCATCTGTTTGATGATTAAATACGTCTGTGTTTCCGGTACATGCTTAAAAATGCGGAGCATACCAAAGCATTGCATATATGATGCACCGTATTGCTATTGCGCATTTTGCAAATGACCCTTCACCTTCAGACGTCTATATCAGTTCAGTCGGCAAAGCTTCTGCATGGCCTGTATATTGTTCCTATAATAATCCATAGTTGTTTTGCAACAGTATTTTTTGTTTTTGCCGTTATTTGCACAAAAACAGAGGCAACAGGTTTCAGGATGACATCGGGATTTTTTGTCAGGTACGGGTAAAACCCACGTTGCTGTTTACATTTGCAAAGAACACTTAAAGTCAGAAAGATGCAAGAAAGTCGTGTTCCTTGTCCCAAAGGTTCCCCTTGTCCAGCAGCAGTATTCTACATTCAAAAGGTTTGCATTTTTCTTTTTTGGATGGATGTCTTTTTTGTTTAAAATTGTGTTAAGAAAACACTGAAAGCATATAACAAAATATTACTTTAGTCTTTTCTCAAAATGCAACCTGTAGGGTATACAAGCAATACTTCTGCGCTCATGCAACGTTTTATTTTATAAACTCCGGATGCATCCTAAACTGTTCAGCAGCTTGGTTCAAGTTTGCTCCCCAAGAAAGGGAAGAGTTTTTGTTTTTTCACTGCGTTTTTATCTCAGGTACTTGGGTGAAGACATTGGGCTAGCGCAAGTAAGCGGTGGAAACGAGGCAAGCGTTCCTGTTGCTAAGCTGCTCGAAATAAACCAAGTGCTTGTTATGACTCATCAACTCCTGCTCAACACTCTGACGTATGAAACTGCTTGAGTAGATGAGCTAATTTGTGTGTGCTAATTCATAAAGTCGAGCAAATCTTTTTTCTCGAAAAAATTCCTGCGCATTTCCAATTCAACACGATTCACTGAAACAAAAATCATTTAAGGAAACCGACCAATCAGCTGCTTTGTGCTTTCGGGACTGTTTTGTTTCAGACCTGATTGCGCTGTAAGGCTAACGGTCGGCCGAATATCAAATAATGAATCCACAACTGTTATCTCCCGTTTTAAAAAAAACAACCAGTTTTTGTAAAACTTGAGGTAGTTGCATGGGGATGAAGTTCGGGAATGGAATGTTTATTTTTGGTCTTGAAAAAAGATATTAATATTGATGACCTGCTTTCCAGGCAAAAAGAATTTGATCTACAAGACATAAGCTTGCTAATTTTCGACGAGTGCCATCATACAATGAAAGAACATCCGTACAAACAAATCATGGACCGTTATTTTGAGATAAAACACATGAACTCGAAACGGCTACCCCAGGTAATTTCTGTAACTGGATTTGATTTAAGTAGAACTTTTTGTTGGAAAGCGTTTTATTATGACTGTGATGTTCCGCCATGACATATGCCTTCATAAGGTTGGCTGAGACGCTGCGAAACACTAGTCTAAATGTGGAAACATGTGTAAAGTCGAATTCCAAATTTCACTGACTCTACTATGACTAGCTTTAGGCTTTGAGAAACCAATCAGCGTTATGTTGAAAGTAGATTGTAGTTTGTGTCAAACCGTTGGTATATTTTTTCAAAATGCAAATAACCATGATGATTTGGCAATCGCTTGCAATTGAAAGGAAACAAAAACATGTTGCCGTTTCTTTTTGTTGGTAGTGACACATCTTTACTGGGTTAAATCACTATGGTTGTGAAACACTGGTGAGCGAAAGCAGTCGAAGTGAGGTTCACATTTCAGTAGAGAAAGTATCGAGAGAAGCATTGACTAATTTTCTACAAGCAATTCATTTAGCAAACGTCTTCAAGTGAAATCCAGGCGACTCGCATAAAGTGCATCCATGTAAAACTGTTTCCAATAAGGTTCAGGTACTGCCATTGTTGCGTCAGCGTCATAATGCGGCCCACAGGTTACTTTATAGGTCCTCATTTGGCCCTCGTAACAATTTAAGTTTGAGATCCCTGCCATAGACTGTTTTGATTTCTAACACCTTTGTTGCAGTATTGTTTTTCTTCACTGCGTGCAGATTGTCGGCTTGACCGCTTCCCCTGGTTCTGGTAGAGCGTCAAGACAAGAGCAAGCGATGGAGTACATCATGAAGTTGCTTGGCAATTTGGATGTAACATTCGCTCCAGTACAAGTGCTGAAGCACAGAGAAGAGCTCGATCAGTACGACAGCCGGGGAAAATTCGGTCAGCAAATATTCTTAACTGCGAGTTATCGCGAATGCGCTGAATTGATCTTAACTCGGAGTTTGTGATAAACAAGTGATCCTGACAATTAAACATCAGGGAAACGTGTTCCAGTAGTAAGCTAAAATTTACGTAAAAGTTGACCTGGCTTCAGTTGAGTTAAAACATAGAAGCGCCCCTCGGGCACTTGCGTGGAAATCCCCGCGCACACGCAAACACTTTTCACCATTCTAATGGTAGGTGCGACACTTGCGATTTGCGTGCGGTGACAAGAAGTCCATTTTGTGCTCGTGGTAGACGCTATGACACTAAACACATGGCTTGCGGAACTGAAAATCAGTGGTTCTCAACCACTGTTCTGACAGCCGCATGCGGCTCCCAAGCACCCTTTGTGCGGCCCTCAGCAGTCTTTTAACAAAACCGCCAATAGTTTGTGCAACAGACTTGGTTCTGCAATAAAACAAAATGTGTCAATTGACTTGTGCTAAAATGTTTGTACTGCGGCTTTCTAACAAAGTCGTAGGTCTGGATTAGGCTCCCTTCAGCGGAAAGGTTGAGAACCACTGCTCTAAATACAGGACTTTGTCAAAGCTCATGAAATGGTTTTGAAAGTAGTCGTTTTGTTTTCTGTGTGTTTCAGATACAATATCTGTAAGCCGACCAGCAAACGATGCGTTTTCAAATGCGATCAACGTCGTAATGGATGAGATCGAAGAAGCCGTTCGGCGTCTCTTGTCGCTAAATGAAAATGGTACTTTTCTACTTGCGAGACTAACGTTTGTTGATTTCCATCATTCTCTTAGCTGTAGAGACTCCCAAAATGAACTGACAATAACTTGATCGGTATTGACCGCCTGCTCGGAAATCTTTATATTTTTCTTTGTGTTTGCTGCAGTTGTGAAAGACAGTGTGAAGTTCGAAGTACCGCTGAGACACGGAAGTCAAGATTACGAGCAGGCAATCGTTGATTTTGACAAGCAAAGCATTTTGCTCGAGGACAGCGACCTAAGTCGGAAACTGCACATCTGCGCCGTTCACTTGCGTGTAAATTTGACGGATTCCTTCGTTTTTATTGCACTTACGGTTGCCTTGCATATCTACATACATTTGTAATCACGCTCGTAGCCAGGACTTAAGGTTTGGGGGCAAAATAAATTTTTAAGAGAGCAAGAGTTGTTTTTATTGCATGTTTTTTAAAAATTTTCTGGGCACAACAAAATTTGGGGGACACTAAAAAAATTGGGGGTCATTGCCCCCGAATTCCCCCCGTGGCTACAGGCCTGTTGGTAGTTGATTTGCATAGATCTATTTGCACCGAAACATTTTTGCTAAATGATTTAAGGAAATAAACGGACGCACTCTGGCACTGAAAGAGAATATCTTTTGTACCAAACGTTGGAGAATGGCCATTGACCAGTGACAGTATTCACTCAGTGGCGTCTACGGAAAAGTAACCAGTTTTAGGCAATCTCGATTATGGCGATAAGTGCCATTTTGTCTGCTAAATTAAAACTTTTAATTACAAAATGTAAAAGATCAACTCGCCTGCGACATGAAATTCTGTTTGGTCACTTATTTTTAAACATGCGTTGTAATGCAATAAGCCTATCATCTCCGTGTGAATATTTGCTGAAGTAGAAGTTTCTCAGCAGCTTGCAATCATTTATTGCCCACGTTTTTTCATTATAATTGAAAGCTGCTGCATTCGGAAATGTTTTATTTCTAAAGCTTATTGTATCAAAACGAACGACTCATTCAGTAAACAAGTTCGGCCTGAAACGTACCGGAAACTGCCCACTGGTGACGACACGCTAGAGTCGTGCCACCACACACTGCCAAAGCGCTTAACACACTAGATGTAACGTTTTGCCCCGGTCGTTGCACGGGGTTAAATTTGAACAATGAGTTTAAAAAGGTAGTCGTCTTCACGCGCGTTACAAGGCGAAGCCACGAAAACACTTACCCGCAAGTCACTTCTTTCTTTCGAGCAGCGTTGTTGAAGCATTATTTCGTCACACTACGTAGAGTTGTCTTCGTCTTTTTTGTAGCTGTGATTGTTAGATCTGAGCAGTGGCGAAACAAAAATCAGGTCCTGACGTTTTTGAGGTGGCGATAATTCCAAAGTCGCCACTCAAGTTTCGAATAACGCTTTCTCAACATTCGGTGTGACGTGCTAACCTTCCGTGAGTGTTGGATAAGATGCCCTCAAAACTGTAGTTGTGCTCGATTTCCAAATCGACGAGTTCCTCGGACTGTTCATTACAGCTCCGATTCATGTTGCGTCACAAGTGGAACGTGTGAATGCGCTTTCAAGTCGTTTTAACGATGCATTGAAAATATTTTAACTCTTTGGATGGCAAACTGTGTGTTGCGTATCTGTTGTGATAGGCATTCACAGTTCGCATCTATCGCATTCATAGTTCCTATAATCTTTTATTCAGAGCGATATCTCCACGCACGGCTTGTTAATCGGTGGTTTGTAAGTTATTTGACTGTATCCGTCGTATAGTCGTACGTCATTCACTTCATCGGCCTCATAAGCGAACGGTCCAAGAAATCTTAGCAAAAGGTAGATAATGCATGAAAAGATTTTTCATAAAAGGCTTGGTTCCCTATAAAATTTTCTTTCGGTGTAGGCATTCCGCTATGCACTAGTCTGTCTGGACTCGGTTAACTTCGTACATCCTGACCTTCAGCTACATACACAGTATTTTTCAGTAAAACTTACAACATCGCCTGAAATTGAGCGTCTGGAGCATTTTCCCACTGGTTCCGTCTGAAATGCGTGTTTGGCTGTAGAACTATCCTCGCTTACCACCGCGCCATCCTTGTTAACGCATACATGTGTATGAGTCCTCCGTTATTCAACACTTGCGTGTGTGTTGTTGTGCCGCTTCGAAACTTACGGAGAGACGTGGTTTTCAGACGCTTTTGCGTTTTTCGTGAACCTTTAACTTGGATGTCTGATATGAATCCTTCCACTAGCCTGCTATAATCGCCCGACAAAGGTGTGTTAAAAGCGATGAGATATTATCGTTGCAGGCTTACAACGACGCGTTGCTGATAAACGACCACGTCCGGCCTTCAGACGCCAGCTATTACATCGACAAGACACTGTTCGACGACTCTACCGTTGGTAATGTTAGCAAGCAAATGCTACGGGAGCTCTACGAAAGTAAAGGTTAGCAAAAGGTCAAGTAACCCAATGTGCCAACAAAATTTCCTTGTTACCTGTAAGTTTCCGTCGCTAATGCTTTGTCGCGTCGCACCAGTGGCCATTTCTCCGGTGAAGTTGTTGCGATCTTTGGCCTCTCTGATCAGAATGGTTATTTTCGTGTGCCAGCCAGCTAATGCAATTACTGCTCATTCAGTGGCACTTACTGTTTGATAAGCCCTGAGAAAAACATTGAACGCAGTTGATTCATTCATTCAGTCAGTCAATCACGTTATTACCCGCTTTTCCTCTGCGGAGGCTCGCGAGGACAGCAGCCCTAGGAAGACTCGAAATAACTCACGGTCAACAGCAATCTCATACTTCTGCTTTCTCCACACCAAGGCGGGAGATGTAGTCACTCCACCTGGTCCTTGGATGACCTCTGGGCCGCTTTCCCGTGGGCGTAGCCAGCAGGATTTGCCTCGCCAATCGTTCGTGGGACATTCTGGACGCATGGACGAACCAACGTAGCTGGGATCTCGCTATTCGATGAAGTGGATCGACACTGACGACTTTACGAATTTCACAGCTACGCTCTGTCGCGAAGTGTCCCACTGTGAATTGTTCGCAAAAATCCCATCTCTGCCGCTTGCACTTGGGATAGTATACTTTCAATCATTACGCAAGATTCATGAACATAGGTGAGGATCGGAGTAAACACCGATTTAAAACCTGAAAGCTGTGCAGTGTACAGGGTTCCCACGCGGTATTGAAAGTATTGAAAAAGTATTGAATTTTGAAATCGGGTTTCAAAACCTTGAAAAAGTATTGAATTTGGCCAAAATGTAAATAAAGTATTGAAAAAGTATGGAAAAAGTTAATAATGCATTAAAGTCTTTTAATTTGGAAGTGAAAAGGTATTGAAAAAGTATGGAAAATAGTTTTTGAAAATGTGTGGGAACCGTGAGTGTATGAAAGCTCCCGATTTGTCACCACAGAGCGATAAAGCTGCAGTTGATGTTTTTGTAAAATACGTTTGCTGTGTACTGACTTTTTACCTTGTTTTACCCCTACCTTGTTGCGCTCCTGTTTTGTCGTGTCGAGTACCATCCGGTCAGCTACGCCTTGTTATCCAGACAAACAACGCCTTATCAATCACCGCTCGAGAAAATAGCAAAAAAGTACTCGGCCTTTCTTATTACGCTGCCTGTGTGAACTCGTTACAACCCCACCTTTGATATACATGCAACTCTGAGTTTTACCTTGTTTCAATCAGTCGCAGTGGAACACAAGCACACAGCAACCTTTTCCAGCCCATACATACTAAGATTCAATTCAAGTCGTTTATTTGCATTGGTGTCGGTGCACGAGCAGGAGTCACCAGAGCCTGGTCTACTAGAAGCACTGCCGCAGCAAGAGCGGGATAATCTTGTTGCCCAAAACCCTGGGCTATGACTACCAGCTGAAAAAAAACGTACCTTACCCGCGTTGCTTTTCATTTTAGCGCGGCTTAAGCATAAGGCCAATTAAATTGGTTACTTCTCGGTCAAAAATTTAGTTCGACACGTGAGAGTAAAATCGAATGCCTAACCTGAACTGCAAGCATGCTTGTCACGAAACTGAACTGTGCGAAATTGATGTACTTGTTATGTCTACGGTAAGCACCCTCTATGTATAGCGTTAAACGCACAATGAGCTCATTGCATGGTGTGCCACGACACCTGCTGTGTGGGGTTCTTCACGCATGTTGATTGTTTAAGTGATCTGTTATCCATACAGTTTTTCTTTAGCACTGCACCTGCTTGTGGCAATGTACCCGTCTATTTTCATAGACGGTGTACAAATCTCTGCTGGTGCTTTGTTTAAACGCAAAGTTAGCTGCTGGGACTCGCTACCCTTGAAAAGACTAGTGTGTGCAAGCGATGGATTGAAAACTGACCAGCTGCAATGTTTGTTAAACAGACTTCAGTCGCTGTGTAACGATGATGCAGTAAGTTTCTGCATGCTTTTCGACAGTCTTTCCTGAACCTTTTGCGTGATGGTGTAGTAAAATTTTAGTGCAATCGGTACCTTGCCTCCCGGACGGCACAAGACAAACGATTTGTCACATAAGTTCTAACAAATATTTGAACATGCTTTAACTTTCAAAAACTGTATCAGGTCAGGGTATTTATCTGTACTATTCGTGAGTTGCTCTACGTTGGATTCGCTTTTACTGTTCGTTGATAAGAAAAGAGCTTACTTGGACCTGGACGTAAATCACCGTGCCTGGCACAGTTACTTAAATGCACGCTGAAAATAGGTTGAAACTCTGCAGATCTCCTATGTGGAAAGTATGCAGCTTATAAAAACATTTCAACTTTTTGCAACGGAAAGTTTTAAGGCGGTTACCCTTGACGTAAACCGCGTTACCTGAAAACCCGTTAACTTTTAAAAATGGGCTGAAAACTGCTGATGAGCCACTCTACGCTGCAGCTACTATATGACGATTGACCATTTTTGCAGGAGTTGCGTCTCTCGCCACGAACGCGCCTAGCCCTCTACTCGCGAGGCTAATTGTTCTACTGCGAGACCACTTCACGCGCAAGCCGGACTCGCGCTGCATTGTTTTTGCGCGGACGCGAGAAATCGCTCAGTCTCTGGTTGTTTGCATCAGCGACGACCCGTCGATGAGCGGCTTGAAGTTAAATCCGGAGTTCCTGACAGGGTCCGGTGCGAGAGGCTACGATGGAGGTGAGGAACAACTTACCGTGGATTCAACTGGGCTGTGAAACGATTATTGCAGCGCAGCCAGTTTTTACACTAACAAGCGTTTCACCCGTACACAAGGCTGTAGAGCTGGAACTCAAATTTCACGCCCCGGCTCCAGCCATCTAAATTTTTTGGCTCCGGTTTCGGCTTCAACATGTAGGAGTTTTTGGCTCCGGCTCCAGAACGATTTTAACCCTTGAAAAGTGAAAAACATTCCATTATTTGCACAGCTTGCTTGTCCCACAAACTAGGACTGTGGAACCGGAACCCAAATTTCAGACATCACCATCTAAAAATATTTGGCGCCGGCTCCAGTCATCTAAAATTGCTCTGGCTCCGGTTCCACATCCCTGCCCGCGAGCTCTGCTTGCAATTTTCAGGCCTGAGGATGCGTAGAGTTACCTGAAACCGATTTCCTGTTAAAAGATTTGCTAACATTGTATATTCGATTGCATCGTCTTTGTGGAGACCGATTACTTGGTCAGTTTTTCATCGCAAAATCTTTGGTGAACGCCGAAATTGTCTTGAAATGCCCAACAACCAGGTTTGACGAAGACGGAGCAATTGGATCGTTTGAAGAGATTCGATGAAGGAGGTTGCAAGCTGATTACTGCAACCACTGTGGCTGAGGAAGGCATCGACATCAGAGCCTGCAACCTGGTCGTCACTTACAATCACACCACCAGTGAAGTAGCTCAGGTTCAAAGGAAAGGTGATTGCCGTTTTCTTGCGCTGCTCGCCATCAGACTGGACCGTAGTTTATTTGAATCCATCATCGGCGAACCTTCATACCAGTGGCTCTCAACAACGGTTAAAGCACCCTCAGTGCGGCTCACAGCAGTCTGTCAAAAACACCTCGAATATTTTGTGTAACAGACTTCGTTCTGCAGTAAAACAAAACGTGTCCATTGACTTGTGTTACATTTTTTTAGTGCAACCCTCTAACAAAATCGCAGATCTGGATTAGGCTCCCTTCATCGAAAAAGTTGGACAACCACTGCTTTAGACAAATAAGGTCTTCTTATTTTCGTTTTGTGCCGACGTGCCCAGCCCCTGTTTCAGTTGTTTTGTTTTTCATCCTTTTTATTCGTTCATTTTCAGGCAGAGGTCGAGCACAGGACAGCAAAATGTACGTTCTTGCCTATAAGGACAGTAGCTTCATTGAAAAGGGAGATATCAACACTGCGCGCGACCAGCTCACTCAGGATTGTTTGAAGGAGTTGAGAAAAATGGATCCAAGTGAACTGGAAAAGCGGGTACGTAGCGCTCTGAATTCACCACGTATTGCACAGCATTGGTGTTTACTTAGTGATGCAGTGAGTCTGAATTTTTGTGAAAGCTACCGCGTGTGCTCGATCTGTTGTATCTCATGTGGAAGCCTTGTGAAAAATCAGCTGGAATCCAATGGTTTCAGCTTCTCTTGGAACTCTTTCCTTGAAGCTTGCTGTTTAGTTTTTTAGTCGTTGTGATAGTTACTCGTTATTTCCTCGATGAAGAACAGTTCAAAAGTCTTGATAACCGAGCAGGTTGAAATTCTTACGGCGACCGCTGCTTTTTCAGATCAGAAAGATCCAAGCCGAGCAGCGAGATTTGGTTCTTGCTGTAGCAGCATCGAGGAACACCAAGAGCGACGAAGTCTGGCAACTTTTGTGCAAAGCTTGCAAGAAGCCTGCGACGACTTCCGATCACGTGAGAACGATCAAGGGAACGGTCAGTAAATTTAGTGCAAAATTAATTTTTTCAACGTGTACGAGACGTGTTTGCTTTCATGTTTTTCGAATTTTTTAATTAATGTAGTTTTAAACAATCGACTAATGAGATCGCCTTTTCTGATTAACTGTGCTTTTTTCTCAAATCTATAATCCAACCCCGTAACACATTAGTTGCGGTCTTAACCATGGCGTCTTTAAAGAGCCGAACCTCCTGTTATGCGCTTACAGCAACATTTTTGCAATAAAGTCATACACCATTCGATTTGTCCTCGAAAGTTACGAAAAGTCATAAAGGAACAGATTTCTTACGTTTTTCTTTAAATTTGCATCAAAGGAAGAAACTCGGGTACCACGCGGTCCACTTTTACCTGAACAGGGATTAAATAGGCTTTCTACACAATGATTTGTTGTTTCATCATAATTCATTTGCCGCGTTCCGCCACGTAGGAAACGTTTTTTTTCTTTAATTTTGTCACACTGTCAGTGTAATAGCTTATGTTGTTGTTTTATACAGCGTCGAAACATAAACTTCTCCAGCTAGTTCAAAGTTGGGCGTCCATATCCCATTCTTTTACTTTCAATTCCCCATACAAAGCGTATAGCACTGTCCAACAATATGATTTGAATCTACGCTAATTTGTTTGGTGTTTTAAACGTTGTGTCCAAAAGTTTCTAAAGCTGCGGTTCGAGCAGTTGTGAGTGGTAAGCCGCAAATTTCAAACCATTCGTGCAGACTTGAAACTTTGACGAAAATTTGTCATTTTGAATTTAAAACTTTTTTTAAAGATTTGTTACATTTGTGCTTTTTTCATGTCTTATGTTGATGGAAATATGACTTTGAGCATTTTTAGTCGGAAATTCCAAACAACATCAGTGCATCAATATCACGCAGGGTGGTCCTGATGATATTTCGGCAGGTCTGGACCCAAACTGTTAAACACCGTAAATTGTTCGCGAAAGGCACCTTCAAAACACCAAACTTTTTCACGCTTAAGGCCATTTAGCATTTGTTAGGAAACAAACGCGAAACTGATTCTTGCATTTTGCTTCGCATCAACCACTATGATCGTTAACTTTCAGAATAAATACATCGAGCAAGAACTTTTACGCAAAATTTTCTCGTAAAAGTTGGATTACTTTCCAGGCTCAACTTCGTTTCCAAATGGATTAGTTTGGGGCTTTTTTTATTTTAACTGCCCCCAAGGAAAAGTTGCATTTTTCAAATTTTAACTGCCCCTTGGGAAAAATTGTAGTTTCAAATTTTAACTGACCCTTTAGAAAAGTTGATTTTTCAGGTTTTAACTTCGGAAAAGTTGTTTTTGTTGAATCAGACGTGAACCGAAGAATTATTTTTTTATGCTGACCTGACCGAATCTTTTACATACGAGCAAGTTCTGTTGTGAAGTTATGCAAAGAGCAACTTTGCCTGGTGAAGTCAACAAAAGAAGTGTGGATGACATTTTCCTTCTCTACACAGTGAAAATATGCTCATTTTGGAGCATAAAACTGGGATAGACTTAACAGTTCCATCAACACTGAAAAACCTTCAAAAAACCATACATGTTTTATTTTGAGACGTTTCGGATTATTCTTAAATAAAGTAACTTCAGTCAAAAATTGGTTGCTTTATTTTTTGACTGAAGATGGATTAAGAATAATCCGAAACGTCTCAAAATAAAACATGTATAGTTTTTTTGAAGGTTTTTTAAGTGTTGATGCTCATTTTATTGATAAGTTGATCATTCTCTCTCGTGTTTTCGTCAATTCGAATCGCATGTTTGTGTCAGCTTGACCGTCAACTTGTTTCTTTGCAGCATCGCGCGATTGTGGATCGAGATTTTCCGTCCGCAGCTTCGGTGAAACGTCGGATGTTTGCTAAGCAGCTACCAGGAAATGATGAAATACTAGTGGGATCAGTTTTCTGCGGCGATCCATCCTGCGGGTAAGCATGGCATCATTGAGTCCGGCGGTACTTCAGATTTGAAAACTGCGCTGCTCGATCGGTTTGCTTTCTGGTATTAGTTACAGTTTAGCTATGTGTTGGAATGTTTATTTAGTCTTTCCGTTGTTTTTGTTAGGCAGACAAAACGTAATTTCTTTTACTTTAATGGTGTTATTTTTTACATAAGTAAAGAATCTTTAGCACAAAAGTTTTTCAACGCCACGAGAAAAGCTTTACAGTGTCAATAAATTTTAAGTAAAATTAAACTAACTTTGTAGATAAAAGTTTTGCGCGAATTTTTGTCAAGTCTGAGTTTACATTATGATAAATTTTTAGGAGAAAAGTGTTTTGTCAGATTTGTATTTTTTGTTGCGTTTAAAAAGTATACCAAGCGTTTTGTCAGAACCAGTGCAAAATTTGTAATATGCAACCGCGGTTTGGAAGAATGGCACGTCTATCAGGTATTGAACGTCGATGTAGTCAATTATGGTTGAATCTAAGTAATTACAATTGGACAAAGTATTTGTAACGTAATTGTAACTGAAGTTGCTGTAATCAAATCTATAGACGGTGTAATAATCTTTTTTACTTGTTTTATCATCTGCAACATGCTTATCAGAGCACTGCCTATACAGGATTTTCCTAACAACAGGTTACAAGACTTCTTTTCTCGCTGAGAAGTTAACGGTTTCACCTTTGAATTGAAAAAAAAAACGGATAGAAACAGTTTTTGTGCAGGAATCGTTTGATGAAAATAATACCGGAATCTAGATTTCTTCGCCACAGGCGTTACATTGTTTTATAAGACATTGAAAACTCGCCAGAAGCCACGATTATTCTTCCACTGCAGCTGTCAGCAACCTTCGTCTGCAGATAATCCGACTCAAACCCAACGAACTGCATTTTCGTGCCACACGCCTGCACAGCTTTGTCGCTTAGCTTCTTTGCGCTGCATTGATGCAGGGTTTTTTAAAAGACGCATATCCGCTTGATAATGATGCACCGCTGATGTTCTATCTTAGGCAATCGTGGGGATCGCACATGCTTTACAAAAAAGTTCCAGTTTCCGTGCTGAAAATTGAAAACTTTGTTCTGGTCAATCGAAACACGGGCGAGAGGACGACGCGAAAACAATGGAGCAAAGCGCCGTTCCGTGTCCTTCCTCTTAGCGACGAAGACGAGTGCACCCTCGTGGACATGCTTGGATCTGACGCTGCAGGTTTAGACCGCTTTGACTCATTGTCTTGCGGTGATGACAGCGTCGGCTTTGATTACGAATAAGCGCTTCGTAAACTCAGCGAATTTCCGAAAACGGTCGAACGACGTGCTGCGCCATGATGCGGGAGCTTTGGTAAGGTCCTTCACTCGACTCCGTAATGCATTCTTTACCATATCACAGGGCGGCTAATATGTTGCGTACCGTGCTCAAGCTCACACAAAAAGCGCTTGCTCATCGTTTTTCAACAAACAAAAAACAGCTTAGCATTGGGCGACGTAATTCTGAGATATCCTGTGTGATATTTAAACATTCAAACAAGCCCGTGGGCTGATGCTATTTCATAAAAGCTCTTGCTTTGCCGCGTTGTTGGTGATGAAACATTCGCTACACGTCAGCAAAGTGTTTGAATCTGACTCAGTGGTTCAAAGTTTAAAATAGATTTTACTGCAATGTTCAAGCAAAAATGTTTTCGTGGGCCGCATGTTTGAGTCCCCTGCTGCAGAGCTAAAAATAAAAAAGTTAGCTGAAGTTGCGTATAGCCTATATATTGTTGGAAAAAGTTTTTCTGTGATGTATTGTCTTTTGTATGTGGCCACGGCAACACAAAACGTATATTTTTCATGACGACGCTCTCAGTGGTTAACAACTTTGCAAAGCGTTTTAGTGATGTCTGACTTCAAAATTTACTTGTTACACCACAAGTTGAAAAACATTGATTCACCGTTAGGTTTGCGTATGTGGACTATTTTTCAATCTTGCGTTTCTCTACGAATTAAAACTGGCGCCTGCACCTCTTTGGTCCGAATCTTTGACTCTGCTGCGTGTTGGGTATTTCTTAAGGTAGCACATAATTACGCTCACTTTTATGCATTGCGTTACTATTTTCGGCCTTTAGAAAGGGCCCATTCAAACTGTGGTGGGCATTGGATAAGAACATAATGTATAAGAAACCCTTGAACATGAGTTGCAGAAACTGTCCAGTCATCAATATGATCAGTAAGCGACAAAATACAGTGCTGGTCATTTTCACTGTGATACCAGATAGGCATTTTCTTCGTCGTGAAAAAAGTTAAAATTCTGTTTTATGTTGTTGGCAATGTTTTGGCCTCACCTGCTGGTGTGGGAAATGTATGAAACAAATTCACGTATGTCATGTCGTTCCCTGAATGCAGTTCTCTTCGCCAGTTGATGCAAAATGAAGTGTGGTTACGACGAAACAGACTTTTAAAGTTGGATTTTCGTCTCCCTATTTATGTTATGCATGTATGAATCAGGTGTTTGCTATTAAGTTTTTTACACTTTTAAGTGCAAGTATAGTGGGCGAACGCGCAAGGATGGTTGAACTGTGCTGTGTTCAGGCCCGCAACCAGTAGGGAAACCGGGTAATTTCCTCGTGCAAATTTTCAAAAACATGTTTAGTTGTTACTTTAGGTTCAACAAGTTACAATCATTCCCCACGAAAAAAAATACAAGTGACAGTCACTTCCCCTGAAAATAGTGCAGCTACAAGTCAAATCATTTTGCCACCCCCGAAAATATCGGCTGGTTGCCGCCCTGTTTGTGCTGTTCGGTATTGTAGAAACATTATGTCGATTTTAGGGTACTTTTTCAGGTGTGAATCGGCGCACACCTGGTGTGCGGCGAAACGGACAGTCATTCGCTTTTATCTTTGTCAACTCGCCGTTGCGACTCGTTCGTCTTCGTAAAGTGTAGGAGGTCATGCGAATCGTTCTATCTATCGTTTGCTTATGGTTTTATGTTTTTTTTGTTTCTGCATGCACTTAAGACTATATCCAGTGTGCTGGTGCGTGTTTATTGAATCAATGTCTTGCGCGAATATCTTAAAATTTATTCAGCCTTTTAAAATTGTATTTAAAAAATTGGACGCAAAGTAGTTAGAGTTCGGATTTTTGTTCCAAAAGCAGAATTATTCGTAAAATAGTAGACTAAGTGAGAGATTGTTGGGAGATATGCTCTAACCTGGACTTTCGTTTGTCGACGCTCATGTTTCGAGCGTTTGCTGTGATTGACTGCCGCTGCCTTCCAGCTCCCACCCTGATAAGCAAGCCTAACATAAGCACATAACAGAACAGGAAAGTGCGATTGTGTCGTATCGTACTAACGTTCTGGTACTGCCTCGGCAAGCACTGTCGCATAATGACGTAACAACGTTGGACGATCCATGTAGATCTTCATGGCGAGCCGTTTACGAATAAGAACAGTGCACAGTTCACTCGGCCTTTCGACCGTTTACTTTGATTGAAAGCGGCGATATGAACCTTGTAGGTTTCGTAACCTATTTTCCTGCTGCAATGTTTTCCATGTACACTGCAGACTGCTCTCGCGTTGTTTCACCTTGCCCTTTGTCTTTTACAGACGCAGCGCTATATCCATGTTGTAAATTTGCTAAAATTGTTTTAAATATGATATGGTTTGTTGTTTCGTGAGAAATACACATAAGCTTCTACAGTTTTGCCCGTTTCTGTTAACGCACTTGCATGGATTATATGCAAAAGCAATGGTCAAACCAAACAACATTCTTCAAAGGAATAGCTCTAAGTGACAAGCAACATGTATGAACACATGCGGTAATATACGGTTTGCGGAGCAAAGCGTTGGATCTGGAACTGAAAGAATAATAATTTATGTAATGAACGTTTCGTAGCTGTTGACCAGTGTCATTGATCCTGATGAAATACCACCTTCTGCGAACGTTTAACCGCTATTGTAGTTTATTCACCGTTAGTTGAGCTTTTTTTTGCAAAATCTCGTTGGGGTTCCACATGAATTAAGTGAGATACCGCCTCTCAAGAGCACGATATGACAAGACATGCTAGAAATCTGGGAGGCTTGCCCACCCTGACTACGCCTATGTACGGCCGTGGTATCAGGCGGCATTTCGTAAGGATTACTTGCGTTTGAACGTTGAAGAACGCAACTCGGCAAGAAACCCGATAATACTGTACGATGCTCAACATTGCATTGTTTAAAATTGCCCAATAAGATGTTGGTATATATCTTAAAATGCGATTCGTAAAGCGCTAACATTTACAAAATGCAAAAAAATCTACAACTAAAATAAATTTACAGTCAGAACAGAGAACGACTCGTAAGCTTAGCAGATGCACTTCGGAAACAACATTGAAAAACAAAGAACCATTAAATATGATCTGAGTGACATTGCCTCAGATTGGAAAGAAAAGATTTTACAACTGCTGAAGACATAATTTAGATCGAACTATCCTTGCAAAAACCAAAGATTGAAAGCGTTATAGCTTAAAATGATTGAAACGCGTTAAAAATTGAAACTAATTAGACATGTTTATTTTCATTTTGTTGTACAGTACTAGGGTTAGGGATAGGATCGGATAGCAAAAATCCACTATCCGATCATCTCTGGTTCGTATGCGCCAATGCAAAGAAAGCAAAAAATAGAAAAATTAATTATGATAAAGGTGTCGACAAGAGAAAAAGCAAGAATCATAATCGACAATGAAAAACAAGACACATTTCAGTTTGTTAGTGTCTGATTGCGATTTTGAAGATGTTTTATTAATCCTTGTATCTTTGAATAAGCACGAAACATGAACTTTCATTAAAAATTTTTGTAAGCAAATTTGAGGGGTGGAAAGGGCGGCACTTTCGTGGTCGGCCCCGGGCGGCACTAAGCCTCGCTACACCACTGTGTGTGTGTGATGTATTTTAATGTGGATCGCTGGCAGTTGCATTTTCCTGATACGATGCATTGGTAATTATTAGCAGTAATTATTGTTGAACTTGGAAGGTTTTGTCTACTTTTTGTCGAATTTCAGACATTCACGACTGTCCCAGTGTGTCCATTTAACTGAATATTCCTTTACGCAGGCGCGGATACAGGGGGGGATGCATCCCCCCCACCAGCCCTAAAGAGGTGTTGACACGACTCTTGATTTCATTGAAAATCATCGCCAAAAATATTTTTGTACTGCACACTAAAAATTAACTTGTGCTAACAATTAGTCAAAAATGTTTCTTCGGTTCA
>JGI24159J19872_10001030_pt1 | contig 29129 bp, 16 predicted proteins | sample Ectturendosymbi4_FD_19872 | JGI IMG/M metagenome (IMG submission 19872)
AGCACCTACAAAGGCTTAGTTGTATAAAGGCACATTTCGGTCTTTACGAAACGTTCGGGAACTTTCTTTGGTTTATTGTTTTTTTTACTTCAATGCTGTCGCTATACACTCACGTTGGAAACCACTTGGCGTGTTCAAACCACGGGTCATCAAATCTGTTCCAGTTCTGAAGTCCACCGTTGCAATACCAACATTTGGCTCGATCTCTTTCGCCTGAAAACACAAAAAAATATTAAAGTTTGTTAAACCCACGAATACTTAACGTACAAATGCGTATGTACTACTGTTGCGATCGGAGAGACCGAGCAGCAAGTGCACAAAAGATCCACACAGTGGCAGCAAGCAGCAATAGAAATCACGCGCCGCGATCACTCTGTCTTATTGCTTTTTCGCGCCACGTATTTATGGGTGCTATTCTTCCCGCACATCCCGTTCATGGTGAATCGCGTACGGTATTCACCGCAAGGCCAACCAAGAAGTGCAACACTACTAAACATCGCAATTTAAATCCATACATTTTCACATAGCTTACCTAAATGAAAAAATCCAGCCTGAACCATTTGTTCCGGTGTAGCTGCGATTCGATGAGCTGGCCATTCATCTGATCTATCTCTGAATGTTTGTAAACGAGCTGCTTTACTTCGCATGTGAGGATTGACAGAGTTTGAACAAGAAAAGATATGAGTAAGTTGTTCGGGAATAGTCGTCCAACTTGCATTGGCAGATGTAGAAGCAGCATTGGCATGTTGAAGCGAAGTGTCAACATGCTCTGATGACAATGCAGCGGGGCTTGTAGACGTTGGGGCACCAAGATTGAGTGAATCTTCTGTTCGAGCAGGCAAAGTGAATGCAAATGAATCACGCGACGGTCGTGATACTGAACTGAAAAACAGAAAAGTCAGGTTATTTGAAGAGCGGCTTGGGTGTTGCTGCCAGTAAGTTTTATAAAAAAACAAAACAAGTTGCTGCCAATAAGTTTTATGAAAAACAAGCTACCTATCTTCCTTCACGTAAAACGGCAATGTGGCGCTGAAATGAAAGTTTCTGAAGATGAGAAACACCGACTACTGCAGCCCCAACATTTTTAGGCAACATTTGTTTTGCATTTGTTCCAAAACGAAGCCAAATCTGGTTGACCACCTTGAAATAAGTGTATCATCATCCCAGTTAAGACTAACGAAACACTTTTAGTTGCTCATACAAAAAATAACTTCATTCGCAACTTTAGCACCTTGAGTAACTCTCAATATTATTCTAACTAAAATTTTGCCCTCTCTTACATAATCTTTTACGCAAATTAGTTGATCCAATCGAAAATAGTGAATGAACATTTCCCACACCCCCAAAATAAAAAATTTTCTCCCTGGTCAGAAAAACACGTCCCTAAGGGTAATTTTACACAACCAATCACCAAATTTGTTTCAATTACGATGTTTGTTTCAAAAATGTTTAAAATTTTGGGAGAAAGATGACTTTCTAAATTCCATGCAACTTACCTGCTCTTTGGTTCCTGTTCCTAACAGAAAAACGAGACGAAGTGGCCTTGAAGAATGGCACCACGAATAACTACGACCAGCGCGAAGAACCAATTTACCCAACGCACATATTTACTGCGAGTACATAAAAATAAAGAGACCGTACATTGTTAACCTATAACGGTAGTGTTTGAAATGTTTCGATGTGATACATGTACAAAAACAGCAAATCTGATTGGTTTAAAAATATTGGAGACCCGCATATGAAATGAGAATTACACTGTCCTTTGAAGAAAACGGGGATTGCTATGGTATTTCCGCTCTCTATTGCAACCATAGTAACGCCGCCTAAGTTTTCATTAACTCTGCATATCGCGAACTTCTACCTGACACAACCCACGTGCAGTCCAGGAAACATGAGATAAATTTTACTTTATAAAAACTTCCCCAACCCTTTTCTAAACGACTGCTTGCTGTCGCAGTGAGCACAACCAAGTTGGTTGATGGTTCGTTTACCACTGCTCACTGCAGCCAAAAAGAAAAAAACGACCAATAACAGCGTGACATGTACTTTCTGAATTCTCTCATTTTTTACGAAACACTCAGACAGAAACAATAACTTCAGCCTTAAACTTCCAGGGTTTTGTCAGATTCCCGGACAGCAGGCGCTCCACAAGAAGTTTATGCAGTACAGGAAACGGCCGAATATAATAAACCACCGAATATAATTCGCGCTTTTTCTGCCAAATTATTCTGTACGCGTGTTTTGTTTTGCCTGTACGCATTTGCCTGTTTTCAAGTTTGCTTGAACCTACTGCTCAGCAAAGCGTAATATCTTTCCGGTGTGCATGATGGATATATTCATTTCAAGGCTATGCTTTGAAAACGCTGTGTGTGCAGTGGAGTAAAATATATTTCGAATCATATAGGCAGCGAAAAAGTTCACCACCACCTCAAAAGGATTTGTTTTTTAGCGGGGTTTTCTATTTTTTTGACTTATTCATTCTTCTCATCCATTCAAATGTGTTTGGCCGCAAGGACCTGGTTTGCTACAAAACTTTTCAGGGGAAAAACGTTGGGTGATATGCAGTGTTTTGTGTGTAATGAGTGTTCCACGATAGTACCAACCCAATGATAATGTCGATTTCTTTTATTTATTCCACGGTTTTGAGTCTGGGGTTTTCAACAGGAATGTAAACACGAAATTTGTACCACATTACTTTTATCACAAAATTTGAGGTGGAAAAAGATAGTGTGCCCCGTAGAATTGAGTTCCTGGTTTGGTACACCAAGCGAGATCCACGTATGTAAAAAAAAGCGGTATTTGTACTTACCGATTGGCACATTGCAGTCATCTGAACCGCGAATGAACTGGCAATCCATTTTGTGCCAGCGAGATGAAAGAGGATGATCCCCAACTGACCAGTTTTCTACAGTCTGCGCAAAGCTGTATAAACATTAGCAACAGGTAAATTTAACTGTTCAAGCAAGAACAACGTGTTTCATACTCCGTTTACAGACACTAAAAATGCAAACTTTCGCGTTTCCTTCGATAATACGGGAACATACAAAGTTGGCACAAAAAGAACTGTATAAGAAAACTAAAACCGTGTGATGGCTTATCAGCAGCCTACCTGAAACATTTCACTCTATCCTTGTATCCAGTGAAGTAAAAGCCTCCAGCAGCCAACTGACATGGATTTACCGAGGAAAATTCTGAAAAGTGCTCAAAAGTTGACAGGCGATAAAGTTCACGTTCCGGTTCGCCTGAATAAAAAAACATTAAATCAATACTTACATATCATATTATATATTTGCGTGGTTTGATCACACGAGTATATGTTCCACAAACTGCTCCGTCAAGTTGCAGTCATCTATTGATGGGAGTTAAAAAGAAGAACTAACAAACGCGAAAGAAAGGAAATTTTTTAGAAAACTTTGGAAAGAAGTTGGATAAAATGATTTTTTCATACAGGTTTTAAGAAACATTTGCAAAAGCTGCAATTTAATTTTCGGTAATCTGAAGATCATTTGTCATTAAAACCTTCAGAAAATAATAGTGAATTTCTGAACGTTTGCTACTTAATCTACTAACGACGGTTTTTTCCGCCTTACCTGGTAAAAACATAGACACTGTGCTGTCCTGGTGGATCTCTAATGCACGCGATGGTTGTCCCGTCGGAAACCACTTGCGCAGTACTCATCAGTGAGACCATTTTGAAAATTTTGCAATGTTACTTTAAAAAATCTTTGTTGGTTCTTCAATTCGATTCCACTCAATGGCACCGTAAAATTAGCGGTTATTTCGATACACGAAATAACGAGTTCCTTCTGAAAATAAAAAACTGATAATAATCCTCTGCTTCGCTGACTTCATTTTTCTGACATCGCAATTACAACTGCAACCATGTAAGTCTTTTAGCACCCGCGTTCGACACTGAATGGATTCAGTTTCACCAACCGGTAGGTATATGTATTATGTATGCAGGGATGATACGCGATCTGCGTAACAGGTTACTGATACGTCTCATAAAACAGCTCCTCTTTCCTTCTCTTTGCTTTCTCCCTCGTGTTTCGTAACAAGCGTTACGATTGCAAAACAAGCGTTACAGCCTATCAACAAGGCCTTGTTGACAATAAGCCCTTCTCTCTCTAGAAGGCCTTGCTGNCGAACAAGATTCGCAGCCTTTTTCCCTTTATCACGCGGGAGGAAAGCATGTCAAACTTTTCCACAAAACCCGGGCAAAATCCCTAAATATCTAAGCAAAATCCCTGAAAATCTGGGCAAATATGGCGCCCAACGCTGTTTTACTTTGAAAAATGGAGCACAAGGTTTGCAGAAAAACAAGGGAAGACCATTTTTTGGAGGTCACATTACAAAAACGGTCGGTAAAAGTTGCACGATAACTTTTTGGGCAAAAATCTTTTGCACCCCCAAAAATTTGCTTGCTCCTACAGCTATGTCTTCACCTCACTTTTTTCTCCGCTTACTGCAGTTGTCTAATGCCTTTTACAATCTCCATCTTTCTTCCACTATGTAATGAGAATGACCAGATGCAGTAGTTCCTATTGCTTTGTTTTAGTGTGTGTTCATCTGCACCGTTGTCTGTGCGTATCATTTAATGCAGGGTTCTTAAACTTTGCATCAATATTCCCAGAGGGTATTGCTATTAGATGTTGGAGGTATATTCAGCAGTGTTGAGAAGTAGCCTAAAGTCAAATCCGGACTCATATCCTCATTTTAAGAACTTGGACTTGCTTCTATCCAGATTGCCTTTGACTTGATACCTGTTGACCTCGATTTGATTCCCGAGTTTGACATTTTAACCTCTTACGGCGTGGGTGCCAATTCCAAATTCGTCACATAAAATGCATCTTGAAGTTAAATTAATACCTGTCGATCAGACATGGGGTAATCGTAATCGTCAATCGTAATCGATTACAGTTTTTTGAGTAATCGTAATCGATTGAACGGACCAAAAATTAAATGTAATCGTAATCGATTACATTGTCAATTTAGTCGTAATAGACGATTACTTTCGCGATTAAACTTGGAAATCTTCATCCTACATCACTGTGCGATGAACCGCGGTTTTGATGGCTGTATTTCCTCGTTTATCACAGTTTGTTATGGTTGTGTTAGACGGGAGGCCATTAGCTCGTCTGTGTGCGTTAAATCCAGATAGTCCAGAGGCAAGCACAGCATTTGTAGCGAATTTTCGCTTTGTTCCTGCTAGCCTCCTGTTGGCCGTCAGAAGTAACGTAGTGGGTTTAGTGAGACGTAGCAACAAAAATAAGAGATTTTCTTAAAAACGGGTTGACACTTCGGCTACAGAAGAGTTAACGGTACCATTACGACTAGAGGTGTTGGTTTTGTTTATATATATTCAGAGTGGATCTGTTAATGTAAATGCCGGAGTAGACTACATACATAATTAGTACAGTAATTTATATAAATTACCTTTAACCCAAGTCGAAGGCACCTTTCCACAACTATGATAACTAGCATGTCAACAGAGATCATCCACGGATACTGTTTAAAAAAAAATCAACGAATGCAGTTAGCTTTTGTCAATCGTTGACTTTTTGTCCAATAGACAGATGCGTACCAACATTGGCATCACTGTTCATTTCATTTCAAATGAAAAGCTATATAATGCTGTGCTGCGCTTGCAGACAATCCAAAAGGCATCACACAGCTGAAAACATCGTACCGCGCAGTTTGACAAAATAGTTAGCAATTTTGAAATTACTAACAAACGAATTTTCAGCGTTGCTGGGCGTACGTTTTAGCCTGATAGATGTCGTTTGACTGATAAAAGGTTTGAAGCGTTAATGCTTATCAACTGTAACAAACATTTGAAATTTTGATTACTTTTGTTTAATCAATATTTAAAGTGTTTGTTGCATTGGCATAACTGACTGAGGGGGAGGGGTAAGTTTCCCCTCTCTGGCAAGGGTTAAATGTAAAAAGCGAGCCACAACTTGACTTGTATTTCGGTTTTAGTATTATTTCAGTTTTCAGTAAGTTGTCTTTTTTTGCGTTTTTCAGCCAGTTCCAGAGAATGCGTACAGGTCATTGGCAACGGCACTCACTCCAAACAACTCAGCAAAAATTGTAAGCCTAATCTGAAGAAGTTCAAGCGTGTGGTTATAGCACGAAGATGTACAAACGCTTTCGAACTACGGTAACAAGCGACCGGTTTGCTTGAAGAAAGTTAAGACCACTGCATCGCCCTTTGCTATGTAAAAATTAATGACGTTCCAAATGCATTTGCAAAAGTATAAATCGGTTCAAAATATAGTGGTTAAAGTTAGTTCAACGACTAGTTGACCAAACTATGCTAACTATCAGGTACGTAGGATAACGACGCAATAAAACAAAAGGTGTTGGCCAAGTGTCGTTAAAAAAACGCAATTTTTTGGAAAAACCTTTCAACATTTGAACAAAGGAGTTTCGTTTTGGGCAAAAACATTGTGTTTGGAAAAATACATTTTTCTGAATAAAAATAAATTTATGAGAAAAATTAAAAAAATTTTATTCCTTATGAATTTCGGGTTTTAAAGCCTCGATATTCTATACTCAAGCATAATACAGTTGACAGGTCAAAGATGATAAACACTACAAAAAGTTGCCAAAGTCACTTTAGGGACAGCATCGGACACAGAAAATTTTTTGGGAGATAATTCCAACTTCAATATCATATTAAAACTGATTCAAAGTGAGCAATACTCCGTGGAGTATTTTCCTTTGATTTAGGGTTTTAGGTTTTAGTATAGGCCTAGCCATTCACATTCGGATTCACCATCATTTCCATTTTTTTATGAGTGTTGACTAGTGCGCCCCCCCGGAAAAAAGAAAAATCACATCAATTGTTAACTAAGTTTTTTCTCTGAGTTTTGGCTAGTGGGCCCCCCAAAGTGGCCAGTGGGCTTCTTTCAGATTAGTTTCCCCCTGGCTCAAACTTCTATTACGCAACTGGTTTGTTGTCTGCACAAACATCTTAGTCAACAATTGATGTGATTTTTCTTTTTTCCGGTGCTTAATTCTTACAGCCAATGAAAACGATATTAATGACATGTTGGAAACGTTTCGATAACTCCTGTTATCCGCAACCGTGCATCGCAAATCCTTACAGATTGGCAATTTCGTTTATTGCATTCATTCATATCGTATGTTGTCTCAAAATATAGGCCNACTTACGTGAAATCTTGCAAATGGGTTTTTGTTTTCTTTCTGAGAATGTTNCAAGACAAATGTAGTCGCGATTGCAATCGTGATTACTTTTAATGTAATCGTAATCGATTACACTGTTATTCTGTTTATTCGCAATCGTAATCGAGCATGTGGCAAGTAATCGTAATTGATTACATTTGTGCTGTAATCGCCCCATGTCTGCTGTCGATACGTCTGTGCAACGATGAGTGTCTCAGGTTCGTCGTAGCTCGGTGCGTTGATTTCTGTTCGTTTTGCCACCTAGTGTTCGCAGTGTAACAGGTAGATTTTTTGAAAAAGTTGCTTCACTCTTATTTGCGCAGGGTAGGCAGCAATCAGGTTTGCGGGTAAAGTTGCATACAGGGGCGTAACGAGGGAGGCAAGGGAGCACAATTCCCCGGGAGCCAAATCACTGCGGGAGGCACCGAATGACTGCGAGGGGTGCCGAAAAGTCCCAACAATGTAACAACCATGTGCTTTCTTCAACACAATACAGCTGCTTCCGAAAGACCTCAGTTTCGAACAAGGGGCTCCAAACTTGCTTCTTGCCCCGGGCGCCATGTAACCTCGTTTCGCGCCTGGTTGCGTATGATGTAATCATTCAAATCGCGATGCAACCTTTGCAATTACTTTTTTCTTCACTACTCTTATAGATTATCTCTTTACCAGCTCTGTTTTATTTCTTAGTTTTTTTGTTATTAAACTTTGTTGAAAAGGTGTATCCAGATTGACGAGAATTTGACCGACGGGCGTTGAGGCGTTAAAACTTTAAGTACAAGTGATTTAACACCTATCTTTTGCATCCTTGTGTTCTTTGATTACCCCTGTGATATGGACCATGTGACTGAGTCAAATTAATAGTATTATTGAAACCTTTGGTGTAAAATTAATTGCAACAGGGCCAATTTTTTCAGCAATTTTGTTCATAAGATGGATTGTCACGCGTGCATAAAATTGTTCATGAGCAACCTCATCACAATACCTTGCATTAGCTTCCAAGTTGAAACCCCATTTTAAAGCTTGAAAAAAACATCAAAGTCCGCTCAAACTGACGTCCACTCAAACTGACAGTGCTGCTATAATGTTTTTGTGTCAAAGCGACATAAATTGATATTTATGTGGCAACAAGCAACTTGTATCTTTGATAAACTTAAGTATTTGAAGTTTTATGGAATATCTTGAATAAAAAGAAACTATGTTTTCCCGAAACTGGCATGAAGATAAAGACTTGTGCGCAAAGAGCAGCCTTTCCTAATCATGTTTCTGTTTAAGCTAAATGTATCAAAATCGACTCAAATACCATCCACTCAGACGTTCTACTGTATCTTCTGATGGTGAGTGCAATACAAGTGAAAAACATCGAAGAGTGTAAAGTTGCATCATTGTTTGTTAAAATAATTCAGTCGTCACGGAAACTGAATTGAAGTATTTGCTTACGATTGTATTTGCTTACAACAAATCAAAAAGAAGAAAAATATAAGTTACTCGCGACTCTCGTGTAAATGTACGTATAAATATAAAGGCTCTACTCGGAAATAACCAGGTGGTTCAAAGTGAAGAGTTAAACCAGACTTAAGAAAAGTTACTATTTCCTTGCTGCAGTGGTACTCGGTGGCGTAACTGACGGGGGTGGGGGACAGGGAAGCGAGCCACCCCTTGGCAAGCCTAAATGTAAAAACTGAGCTCCCTTTAGCTGACATTTTTATATTTTGTGTTTTTATGGTTTTCAGTAGGTTATTTTTTTGCGTTTTTCGGGGTGTTCTCGCTTTTTAGCTAGTATAGACATCCATGACATACGGATTCACTATTATTTCTTAACTGGTTTCTGAGTGTTGGCTTGTGGCCTCCCTACGCTGGCCAGTGGACTCACTTCAGCTAAGTTTCCCCCATGGCTCAAACCTCTATAGTTACGCCAGTGGTGATGCTTTGTCACCATTACGCACACAACGTTAGGAAATTTTCAACAAGGGGCGTGTTTGTAAAAAGTAACGTAGCATCTGATGACGCTTACGCAAGCCCGATTGCGTCAAACCAAACCTATACGCAGTTCCTTGCACCATTGTGACGTTTTGACAAATTGCCAATGACAAACCTTCCCACTAACACGGAAGCGTCATGTAACGCTCCAACCACATATGCAGTATTATTACTGAGATACAGGACCGTCGCGCCCTTTTCGAATGGTTAAAACGTGAGAGATCGCTAGGGTTATTTCGATCACGACGTAAGTTTACCGAACAGACGACCACGCAAATCCGTTAAAATAACATGCGTGACTGAGTGCCTCGCCCTACTCTACTTCATGCTAAAAATATCCATATATAAGCCATGATGTGCCGAATAAGGCATATTTTATTACGTTGCCTCTCCAAATAAGCAACATTTCATCGAAACTGTAAAGTTCTTACTTGTGATGAGCTATGACTGCATCAGATTAAATTCATTAATTTCATCATTACTACACAGGAGCACCTACCCTGCACAGTACATGTGAAAACCAAAAGACAGCGTCAACAACGAGGTCACGTGATGGCCGATAACCACAACAGCACAGTATTAATGTTACAGAAACTTCGGTAAAATCTGATGAATTGCTCACCCACACTATACCTAAGCGCAGGCATTCATCCGGAAACTTAAGATATTTTTGAGACAAAAAAATTGTGGAAGAATTTACGATTAGAAAATTTGTGAAAGACTTTCAGCATTAGTTTTGTTGTCTTCTCAAGAATTTTTAAACTTGAAATGTGTCCGCTGCAAACATGGTTAAAATTCCATGCGGTAGTTTCCTAAAAATCAGCCAGAATTAATCAAAAAAACGTTGCAATCGAAAATATTCTTGCTCGATCAGATCGAGAAAAACAATTCTGCTGCTTTCAAATCCTTGACGCTCACATTCAGGTTAAACGTAAGACTTTTGACCAATTTATATTTTTCTTAAACAAATTATCTTGTGTTCAGCTAATGTTCCCAAAAGCAAGCTCTATTTGAAAAACAAAGCACTTTTCAATTTGATGCCATATAGACAAATATGCAGATAATAATCAGACGGTACGCTCAACAAAACGGGCAGAAAAAAGTAAGCTCAATTTTTTACAAATGTCTTAATTGCTGGTTCGAAACATGGCGTGGGTCAGATTTTGTTGCAGGAAGTTTATATTCAACAGCAACTTCTAGAAGCCACGTGAAATTGTTTCTGCTGCCTAAAAAACAACACATATCCACAGGACTTCCACTGGAATCAAGGTCGTTTGTGAAAGTCCGTTGCATGTAGGCCACTTGACCGACAGACAATTAAAATTGTTTTTTCGGCCAGTCTCGATCTTCATAGTGCTCGACTCAATCGTTTGCAAGCGCTCAACAGATCGCATGCGACAGAAAATCTTTTTGATGCATGGAACGATGATGCCATAACAGTCACAGCTTGTTTTAACCATATTATGTTGCGTGCGGATGATGAACAAACTGCTCCGACTTTCTAGATACACTTTGCCGACGGTTCAACCAACATCGTGCAACGAGACACACAACGCCGTGACGCAACGTAATATTCCGAAGTCACGTGACCCAGCGCTGACTCTCCACCACCTGAGCATTTTGCTTTGTGAAGCAAGTGGGGCGTCAAAGCACGAAGATATTGGCCGACACGCCCTTTCACAGGGATACGGAGGTAAAAGTTTTGCTTCTATTAAACAAGACTATTGGCAATTTTATTCCGACTTCAAATACATTTTATCGTGTCACCTATTTCCAAACATCGCAGTGATTTAATTATTTTCCTTTTAACTCAAAACTGCGTGTGACATGTAAACGCAACAATCAATTTTGGTTGGTGGGTGAAACTACGTTCAAGGAATTGAATCTTTTGCGCCGCAATTGCCTTAAACTTGAACTCAAACGATGAAAAACGTTCGACAAGCTCATTTTACAAAACCTTAGCCCAGACCAACATACTTCGCTTGCGCACAGCGACTCGGGCAACTGCATGTATTTTTCAGTAGCTACGCACAACGCGTGAAAAGAACCCAATCATATCCACTGGTGTAGGAGGCGGGGGTGCAGCCGAAAGTTTTGATTTGGTGAAAACCCGGGCAAAATCCTCCAAAATCCCTGAGAACCTTCTAAAACTCCCAGAAAATCTGAGCAAAAATGGTGCCCAACATGGTTTGATTTAAAAATTATGGCGCCCCAATTGACACGAATAGGTTTTTCACATGGCGCCCGAAGTTACATGAAGAGCTTTTTTTGGAGGTCAAGTATTTTTCGGGCAAGTTTGGGAGAATCCGGGCAAAATTCCTTCGCAGCCCAAAAATTTGCCTGCTCCTACGCCTATGATCACATCACTCAATTAGCGGGAAGTTGGCTGAAGTGAAATGTTGTTCTAAACTAAGCGAACATCGACAAACGAACAAATTTCAGTGAGCATAAGTACAAAATGAAATTTTGTCGAAAGTTTCGAACGCGGTTTAATAAGAGAGATACAAGGGTGGCGAATGGGAGGACATTGTGAGGCGAAGGTTCTAAGTTGTTGGAACAGAAAGCAAATTGTTGTTTTAGGATTTCACACGTTCACGCAAAATAAGCACATACTCTATTTTAGATTTTTGTGGCTGGCAATACACAATGAGGTCAGTTCTTTTGTTCCGAATGTTTCAAATAAAACAGTTGGATTTTGTTTTACTACTTTCTCCGTTCCGACGCGTATAGCAAGCAGGGCTAGGCTGTTTGAAAACTTCAACTTATGATTGCTGTGCGCTTACGTCACTCATATACAGCGACCGACAAAAAATCAGCACGAAAAACGGCATCAGGGCCTGTGTCGACCCAAGCATGCAACAATAGTTAAGTTCAAGTCAGCGTAGACGCAAAGTGCTGTATAAACTTTGGTACAAGGTTATTGTGTTTGGACGTGCACGACATCTCAGAAGATCTCTTGATGTGAATCGCAACATCAACAGAAAAATCAACATTTTACAATACTGTACATTGTGAGCATATGCGAGTTGAAGAGACCCGCAAGTGTTGTGGCGCCAGCTTTGTGTAAGTTTTCACATGCAAATAACGCAGATGGCTGAGAAAGCAAATGAAAGCAGGGTTGTGGTCAACGTGCCCTCGAGGCCAAAAGTAAGGAGCCCACCTCTGAAAGCTCACGGAAGTTCGACGCGGCGCTGGATCAATGAGACAAAATGCCAAAAATTTGCAGTGCTGTGTGCGAAAGCATGCTGAGTTTCAATGAATCAGTCTACGCGGAAAGCAAGCCACAGCTTTAGCCAAGTCCTAGAAGTCGTTGTTCACCAAATTTAGCCGGTGACCTCGAGAAGCCACCGAGAACAAACCGTTGTTTACGCGAGAAGAAAAAATAATAAAAATATGATTGGGTGGGTATTGGCCGACAACAAAGGGAGCGTATTTTGACATTGCTGTAATTGCTGAGAAAAGAAAAAAAACTGCTTACACCTTTTGCACGTAGCACTAATTACATTGGCACTGTTGCTTTGTTACGTGCGACTTGAAAAAAAAACAAATGACTTGAAAAAACAGCGAAAAAAAGCAAAGCTCAGGCAAGTTACAAATGAGTGTTTCGGGCTCGAACTTGCACAGTGCAAATAATATCAGTATTTCACAAGGAGCGCAGAACAATGCAAGCGATTTGACGCACCAGCAGCTGAAGGTCCTCCTTGAATCATTTTTCGAAGCTGTAACGTGTTTTGATAAAGACAACTGGAGGGAATGAATGCGGAAAATGAAATCTTAAAGAAAATAAACCGACGAGAACTAAACAAAACTACAAACAAGTATAAAAGCTAACAAAAAACAAATTAATGTTATGTGTGGCTGAAGTCCAAGCAACCCGGGAAAACCACAGGGAAAAGCGGGAAAATCTTCCTCCACTATGACTGTTGTAGAAAATTTCTGCCGAAATTCACTTGAGCACATTTGTCCATCACCATCAACACTAACCATGCTACTTTAAATTTGGCAACGAAAAGCCTTCAAACGCCCTCGTGCCACTACCCGTAAGCCTTCAAACGCCCTCGTGCCACTACCCGTAAGCCTTCAAACGCCCTCGTGCCACTATCCATAAGCCTTCAAACGCCCTCGTGCCACTACCCATATACACTCGTGGTGATTCAGTAAAAAGAAAGTGGTTTGCAAAGTGGATATACTACACAATAAAGGACTGTACAGTCTCCTTGACAATCATCTGACACAACGGACAATTTCTGAGTTCCTTGCTACAACTTGCACAGCTAGCTAAGTGACCGCAAGGCAGAAAAACCACCGAAGCTTTTGATTTGTGACATACTTTACAAGCACTCATTCGTTTGAGCCTCAACAGTTCCGACATGTTTTGCTTTCGCTCCGAGTCAGGAGGTGAGGTTGAGGAAGTTGAAGGAGCATCTTCGGGATCAAGAGCCGAAGCAGAGGTCGATGCATCGCCTTCCTCTTGCAGAACAACAATCGTATCCACCAAACTGGCAAAGCTGGTGAATCCCGATCCTTGTTCCAGAAACCGACTGCCCAGAAAAAAAAAACAAAACCCTTGAAGTTTCAATACAATAAGGAACAAAGGCGGTTTGCAGACTCATTAAAAAACGGTTACGTTGCAAATAGAACATATTTTAATGCGCGAAAATGGAAGGGGTGATGGCACCTCAAGAACGCCTTGCGGATATTTTCCTCGGTGAAACCCATCACGACAGCTTCTGAGACAAAAGGCGATTTGTTCATCTCTTCGTCCACTCGTCTTTCCAAAGCTCGCCTCTCTTCTCTCGGGTCTATAATTTGCGGAGATGCCGATGTTTGATCACCGGTCCCTGTTACTCTGCGGTGCACGCAAGAGGCACATGGATTTGTGCGGTGAAACGTGGCAAGCATCATTCGACAACATCCTGCACTTAATCGTAGCCACTAATGCAAGAATAACTACGTCATAATTGGCAGCGTTTTGAATGAAAACACTGAGTTTTTAACATCTGGTGCCGTCGCAGGAAAACATTTCTTTGGCTATCTTTAGAGCTTGACGGATACATCGTTCATGTCGAAATAACGATGATGTCGTTGTACAGTATCATATCGGCTAATTTCCTTACCTCAAATATAACTTGAAATGGCAAAAATTTTGCTTATCAAATCATTATTTTGCAAAAATTCTCTAACATTTCCCTGTGTTTCTTCAGTTTCGAGCAAGTTCCACTTCCTTGTGAGTTGGTTTAACATGCCTATTAAATGTGACATGAGTAATGCAAAAATATCTAAATCGTTTCTCGGCAGTGAAAACATCGGTATCGTTCAAAAAAACTCCTATCGGTCGAGCTCAAGCTACCGTTAGATTTATGACCGCTGACGGCATGACCTCAGATCCATCGTCACAAAGGCGCTGTAGCGTGTCAGTTTTTGCAGCATTTTTCCATATACTGGCGAATTTCTGGCAAACGTGTATCCACTAATTTCTTGGCATTTTTTGCAAAACCGAAGGAATCACTTGTCATTTCAGAAATACACCGATTTTTCTTTAAAATTGCCAATGATGCGTATGCTCTGACTTGGATTGACATTGTCTAGGGTAGCAAAATGGGAAGGACAGCTTTTAACTTGTGAAATAATAAATCAGAAAAATAGCGCTTATTAAAATTCAAATAGCGCAATTTAGTTTATCAACATTTTCCGTGTCTTTTGTTTACGNGTTTTGTGTTATTTATTTGGTTCTTGGAGGGGNTTNATTCCANGACCTTGCGGTCCCTCGTCACCATAATAATTAACTTGAAGTANTTTAAATAAATTTATNAAAGAATTCAAGNAAAGATTTAACATAAAAATATCGCAGAGAAATATGTTCAGTTTCTATTGCTATTCTATCACAATTCCGCACCGTTTATTGTTGTGGATAATGTTTCCTCCAACATAGAATTTAATAATTTTCCGGGCCTAGTTCTCCCTGATGAATAAGCTGACTTAGAAAATAAGAAGTACATTTTGCAGCCAGACTTCTTGCTTATATTACCGTACAAGCATTACAATCCTCAACACGAAGCCATATGTTACAGCTAACAGTTACAGTATGTGCCACAAATAAAATACAATGCACCCTCAACATTTGAACCGGTACCTCTGTCCAAATGCGGCTTGCGGCAAATGTGACGCAAATGGACCAGCTGGGTTGACTGGAGCGGGACGGTTCAAGTTGGGAAACCTTTCCACGATGTTAGCGACAAATTCAGGGCCTTTACTCCGCAGGACAAACTCACAGCTGCCAACATGAAACAGATCACAAAAAATCAACGCTTGAAAATTTGCAACTAATAACAATCAGACGAAAATTTCGAAAGTTCAAAAACAATTGGCAAGACCCACTTACGTAGGAAACCACTTCGCGTGCTCGAACCACGGTTCGTCAAATCTGTCCCAGTTCTGCAATCCTCCGTTGCAGTACCAGCATTTAACTCGATCATGCTCCCCTGAAAACGTTCGCAGCAACCGAAAAGTTACTGAAAACAGTGCAGCTAAACACATCGTTCCTCATGCACTGCTGCAAACCATTCTCACCTAGATAATAAAGTCCAGCACGAGCCATTTGTTCCGGTGTAGCTGCGATTCGATGAGCTGGCCATTCATCTGATCTATCTCTGAATGTTTGTAAACGAGCTGCTTCATTTCGCATGTGAGGACTGACTGGGTTTGAACAGGGGAAGGTTTCGATCAATGACTGATGAACTTGACGATTGGGATTGGTGTAGCTTGGATTAAGTCGCCGTGGAACACCAGAATCACGCACATCGTTCACTTCCTGTGCCGCTCTCCGACTTCGTTCGGCACGCGATGTTGACGGAACAGCTGTTGTATTGTAACCAACGCTCCTCTGCGACCGCCCGCCCACAGCACGACTCGAAGCAAACTTATCTTTGGGAAAAAATCAACATTCTTTGCCAAAACCAAGGAGCTATTCACAAAAAGCAAGAAATTGTGCGGCGCTGCTTGTAAAAAGATAACTTCTAAGTAATATCAGACAGATGCCCTAGCTCTAGGCAAGGTTGATTGGTTGGAAAAACGTCAACGCTTGAGTGCTATATCTGCCTTGCTGCTACACCCAAGGGCGCACGCAAGGGGGGGGTTTGAACCCCTCCTTGAGCTTGATATTTTACAAAAACTTCATTACCTGCGCAAAGGGGATTAATTGTTTTCGCATACTTTTGGCTTGTTAATTTGTCGACTTAATGCAAATACCACGAAATGAATTTGCATGCAAATTTCAAGAAACATTACTTCGCCAAAACGTTGGTTTGGAAAGCATGAATATGACGTCAAATTATGACGTCACTAACAATCGACACCAAATACAAACGACACCATACGCCACTGAATGAAATCCCTCCCATGAAAATTTTCTGCGTACGCCACTGGCTACACCAGAACTTCATGTCGGACAGATACACCGTAGTTCACAAAGTGCTGCAAGCAGACAGCGCTCAACTGTAATCAGTTGATCGAATGGCAGTTTCCCAACCAATCAACCTTGACCAAGCTTTCACGCTTCAGCGGTGCTAATACTTGACTGCCAAACACACACACACGTTGTGAGTCATATATGTTTGATTTATCACTAGATGTGATAATCTGTCCTATTTCGCAGTTTGTGTGTTAAAGATGACGGATGTAACACTAAAATAATCTTTTACAAACGGTGCCCCACACTACACAAACGAAAACCAGCACAAGCAAACGTTACAATTATACGGAAAAGTGAAAGACAGGACCAAAATATTCACTTGGATAGCACTTTTTTGTGAAAAAGGCCATTCAGGCAATTGTAACAGGAAGTAACATCGACTTTTCAGGACCAAAATTTTGGCTCAGAAAACGTGTCAACAAATTACTCAGAAATATCTTAAGCAGTTATACTTAGCAACTCATTTAACAAGTTTCCTCCTAGCAGCATATCAGTAAAAACATATAGCACGTAAGTTAAAAACATTATCTGAAATGTGTCAAAAACACAACTTTCGAAGATACGTTTGGATGTTTAAAAGCAAAAGAGATGATCTCGAGGTTCCTATCATGTAAAACCTCTTCTTTACGTAATTTTTTTTTTCGCTGCACAGCAACAACTGAATTTAAAACAGAATTGGGCGAATCACAGGAGTTGCAGGGATTGGTTGAAAAGGGTGTTTTTCCCAAAACATCCTGATGCTATCCTTAATACTGTATTATGAAGCCTTACGCGCTGTCAGTGCTGAGAAGTACGATCAGCAGGCGACGGAATCCACGAAACCACACCCAAGAGATGATCATAAGCGTAAGGTTAGATTTAGATAAAAGCTGGATTAAGCCCATCCTGAGAGGTTAGCGATGGTGTGCGTCTTGCTACACAGGGTTTCACTGACTTGTACAGATTCGTGATGTCATATATTTTCGTTCACTAAAAATAGCGCGGAATGTCGCCACAAGATCAGCAACCGAAACTCTTTCAAACTTCATTTGTTCTTTCGTGGTACTGTATTGCAATTTATTTGCAAAAGTTCAAGTGGCTCGTCATGAGGCTGATGATAACGTGTGGAATTGTAGAGCGCTTTCAAGCATAGCATTGCGCGCAACGCCCGGTGGTCACACGCAAACTTCACGCAAAAACGTCACAACGCCATTCATCGTCACTGACAAAAATAGGTTATGAATCTATTTGCGGCGTAGGTTTGCGCGCCCCGCCTTTCGTTTTTTCTAAAAATTTCTTATGCTCTTTACGCTCTAGGCAGATTCTCTACAGTGCTCGATATGGAACACCTTGGGTCAATGGAACTATCTAAAGAAGATTAACGCGTGGAGTCCAAAAGTGTTTGACAAACACTAGCGTAGGATGTAGTCGAATAGTAGCATTTATAAAAAAGCCTCTATACATAATGCTATTTATTATTCATTCTTATTCTATTTAAGGTCTGTTGCTCAAAGTTGGTTTACTGACATTCACTGCAAAAATAAATCTATCCACTGCAAAATTAATTCACATTTTTATACTGTAATTAAATGTTAACGTGGTTTAGTTTTTGGCTTTACTTGCACAAATGTACTAAAAAATTTTAATCCTTTCCTGGACATTTTGACCAGATAAACTTAGGGTTTGTCGATGTCCGAGCTTCGGAAAATAAATAAAATAACCCACTATATACAGCAAAGACTGTATTTTCTGTGTTCTGCTGTCCACTGTAGCGCTTGCTAAATATTATTTTGTATTTTCTTCGTCTTTCTGTGAATATATGTACTTCACTCACCGTCGCTACATACATCTCTCTCTCTCTCTCTCTCTGCCCTCAATATGGAAGAAGTTCTGACGGTGCCCTTTTGCATGGAGGTCGAAGAAAAACCATGGATTCCATAAAGACCCTAACAGTTTAAAATGTTTGGGATCTTCGGCCTAAAAAGGGTAAGGTTGCTGGTAAGCTATCACGCATGGCTCAGGATAGAGATAGACTAATTAATTGTAAAGCGAGCATGGACGTTTAGCGCCGTCTGGTGTTTAAAATAGTCGTATGCAATGGTGTCTAATAAGAGCGAAATTTAGTTTTCCTGCTTTTGCCAACAATTACCTTTGAAGTTTATAAAGTGGTCTGTTAATGAGAAAAACCTGCTGCAAGAGTTCCGCAGTTTGCCTAAAAGCTTCATAACGNCCTAAGANAGTGATCTNTACACAGATTTCCATGATTATTTTCGTGGACGGCGGAAAAGCGAAGTGTAGATACCAGAAAGGAAGTACAGAAGGGGACATCGATGTTCTCAATGCAAAAATAACATGCCTTGTTGCCAGAAATACCTATTCCATAATGAAGGCTATTGTCAAATTGCTCTGTCTGGTTCATCGTGAAAATGTTTGTGATGCACAAAGATTACGAATGAAGGCGCTTAATTATGGCCGGGTAGCAACAGCCATTGTGTAATTTGAGGATGGGTTTTCTCTATAGTGGTTGTAAGGGATGACTTAAGAATTTTTCATGGATATACAGTAAGACTGGTTACGTGGTTATAAACACGTTTGAATAAATCGAGGAAGTTTCTTCTTAGTTTGCTAAAACTGAATCATTCTTTCAATTACCCTTTTTGTAGTAAATGGCGATGAAGAGCTTGCTTCAACGTCTCCATAAAGTGAAAATAGTCACCGCTTGGCAAAGTAAAACCGCAACAGGCCGAACCATTATCAATACCGAAATATATCACTATGTAAAAGAATAGGTTTCATCTTTCGCCATCTCAGCGACAGACCACCTCGTTGAAAACTATATGATTTGTCACAACGGCGTTTAGCGCGGTTAATACCGAATCCACGCAATTCGCCCCCACAACCGAAAAAAACGTCAAGCATATAAAGAGTTCGAAACTCCAGCATGCTGTATTTCTTGACACATATGTTCTTTTTTGATGCATATAAGCTGGAACGGAGCAACCCTCAATCCACAGAAAAGTCATTTCATGTAGTACCTGTAAATACTTTGCTAATGATTGCCTTAAGTTGAGGGTCATGTCAATGCATGGCCGTATTGGGAGTACAGCCTTCTTTTTCTATTAGATTTGCCATCCTCGAAACTTGTTGCTAAAGTTTACAGACAGAGTGTTCCGTTCAATTTGTGAGGTAAGTACGTGACAAGCTACCTTATCAGGAATACCGAGATCTAATGTACTGTATGTTACCTACTTTTACCCTGGCAAGAGGTAGAGTCATTCTTTTTAACCAATTAAATGGGGGTGAACTTAATTCGGGTAAATTTTCAACTGGTGAAATAAAAACGTCCACGACTTTTAAAATCCCCATTGTGGGTAGACATCAAGCAAAGAAAAATTGGTGTCGAAATTGATATTCTCTAAAACGCCTGTTTTAAACGTTGAAACTTCCGAATGTCTGCCACAAGCTCGGTTGCTGTTAACAATATATCGCCTGAATACACGAAATTCCTAACTTCACGAAATGTTGTTGCCCACGAAACTAATTTAGTCTGGTTCGTGTTTGAATATCCGCAAAAATAAGAAATTTGCCATCTGCCACAATGCAGACCGTGAAGCCGCGCGTCACTGCCACACATGCGATGCTGCTTGGCTTCAACTGTTTCGGCGCAAAGTGAATGTGCAGCTTTATCTTCCGTCGTATCTACTAAGAAGTATCAATAAATTTAATTTTTTGTGAAAATCTGCTTCGACTACCGGCCAAAAGTGCGGCGATTAAGCATGATTTCATGTTCTTTCAACCAGCATTGATGCACCATAACCACCACATAGCCTGGAGGCTGGTCGGTCGTTGTGGCTGGTGTCTAAGTATAAACGTTATGCCGTGAAAGTCCATCTGAAAGCAACAGCGCTGATTGTCATCACGGCACTTACTCATAGGAATATTGCGAGTGTCACTGCCCCGAATAAATTCGCAATTCGACAGATGCCATCTAGCGGATCTTGGATCGTCATCGATCACCCAGTTCTCGACAGGCTGACCGCAACTGCGTATATACGAACGAAAATAAAGGACCTCAAAAGTCAAATCAAAATGTGTGGTTTCAGCTCAAAAGTTTCATCATAAAAATACCAAACGGGTCATTGAACTACTTCATAAAGTTACTTTATTTCGAAAAGGACGCTTGACAAGGATGAAAGTAACGTGAAACACCGAACTAAATTTTTCATGCAAGTTGCCTGACAGTAGTGAAATACCTCAAATTTCGTTTGCCAGCGTTTGGCTTCATCGAGTGTCCACCGAGTAAAATATGTGCAACTCTTTGCATTAATCTTTAACGCAAGAAATGTTTAAAGCTTCAATGCGGTATTTAAAAGAGCTACTGTGGAATTTCTGAGATGCAACTAGTTCAGAAACAGACGCAAGCTTTGAGGTTCTTCCTCATCATTAAAATTAAAATGTCGCTCTTGTCATCTGAGGCAACCTCTGCAAATGCAATAACAGCAAGTGAGAACGTAGGCAAGATTTAAGGTCATGCATCAAACAGTTTAATGTAGCTGCGCCGACATGTGCTTCAACCCACCTAAAGCACTTCACGCGGTCTTTGTAGCCTGTGTAGAGAAAACCTGAGGCAGCAAGAAGCCGCGGATCCACAGGAGAATGCTGAGGAAACTGTTGATACGTAACGAAACGATAGGATTCCTCTTCAACGTTTCCTGAAATATCACTTCAACCAATGTCTACGTTTTGTTATCAAACCAACGGGGTTCCCACACATTTTCAAAAACCATTTTCCATACTTTTTCAACACCTTTTCAATACCAAATGAAAGGAATTTAATACAACCATTCATATTCATTTTTACAAAATTTCATGCATGGAACACAATGCAAAACATCTGCAAAACTGTCATCAGCGGTAAAGAACAAAATATGAATAAACAAATGGTTGAATTTGCGATTTCCATACTTTATTTATATTTTCGCTAAATTCAATATCTGTCCATGGTCGTGAAAACCGATTTCATAATTCAATACTTTCAATACCGCGTGGGAACCCTGAAACAATCATTATGGCGTTGTGAGTCCAGAAAAAAAGTCAACTGACTAAAGTAAGAGAATCTGCAACGGTAAAGCAAGCGCAGCAGCTTTGTTCTTACGACGGAAAATGTCACAGGTTCTTCAGCGCCATGAGTTCAACAAGGGATATTCTTTTGCTTCCCCGACAGGACTGCAGTTAAAATTTAAAAACGAAAGTTTTGCACGGCACTCACGATCTGCCAGCGCAAAGCTCACCTTTCTGTTGCAGAAGGCATCTACAAGGCGGAAATGAACGATCGGTTTCAGCATTGCGTTAGTGATGCTGAAGCCACCAATAGACAGACGCGCAGCTACATTGGTATCGCTGTTATTTCATTTCAAATTAAAAGCTGCACAATGCTATGCTGCCTTGCAGATGATCGTAACCCGCAGTGGGAAGAAATAGTCAGCAATTTTGAAATTACTAACAAACGAATTTTCAGGATTGCTGGACGAATGTTCAAGCCTGATAGATGTCGTTTGACTGATAAAAGATTTGAAGCGTTGATGTTTATCAACTGTAACATAGATTTTAAAAAATGTTTAGTTTTGCTTAATCAATATTTGAAGTGTTTGTTGCAGTGGAGTAACTGACGGGAGGGAAGAGGGGCGATTTGACTCCCCTGGCCAGTTAAATGTAAAAACCAGGACCCCACTTAGCTTATATTTCAGTTTTAGTATTATTTTAGTTAGTTTTTGGTAGGTTGTCGTCTTTTCACGTTTTTCGGAGTATTTTCCGTTGATTTGCATTTTTAGTATAGCTATCCGGATTCACCATCATTTCTCAAGTTTTTTTCTGAGTATTGACTAGGGACTTACAGAGGCCAATGGACCTCTTTCAGTTTCATTTTCCCTCTAGCTCAAACCTCTAGTTGCGCCACTGGTTTGTTGGCTGCACAATAAAGCTTTATACGCTTCAACCGCAACAAAAAAAAAACAACACGTGCTGAGCGCTTTAATAGTTTGCAGAACCACAGAGAATTCTAAGAGTTCTTGCCGTCACCAAAATGCCACCTGTTATTACTTCAAGCCTGCGTTCAAGTCTTGCCTGTAAGCAAAAACAACATTCAGTTGACGATCTTTTCAGACGGCGCAGTGCGTCAGAAGTGAGATTCGCACCCGCACTTCCATTCGGAAATTAGACTCAACAGTTGCACAGCAAATAAGAGTTATGGTCTTTTACCCTTCCGCCTTTCTGCATGCAACATGCATCACGCAGAACTTGTGGAGAGGACTCATGAAAAGCTACAAACGATCTCCTATTTTTCTGACATGTCTGTAACACCGCTCACTTGATCGTTTTTCTGCTAAATGCATGTCTCAGAGAAAAGTCGGAGAAAAGCCAACGCCGGAAAAGCATTGAAAATTTCCACCATCTTCATCACAACCACCCAGACAGATATACTACAATATAATTCGGTCAGGATAATGAACACTTCAAGTGGGTCGTAAGCTTGTGAAACGATTGGCACTCATTTCAAGTTTTCGTTAGTTTTGGAAAGACGAGTATTTGCTGTTTACAAGAAAGTATAAGCATGACTGATGTGGTTGCACAACCAAAAAACTGATAGAATACAAACAAAACAGCACCAAGTAACAGCCTAAAGTATAAAAAGTCATTCTAAAGCATCAATTAATTTCATACCTGGAGGAATGTAAACACATCTTTGTCCTGGTGGATCTCGACCGCATGCAATCAATTTCCCGTCTGGCTCAACCTTAGAAGTTTTATTTTTTGTCGGAGATTCACAGAAGCCACTTTTTGTCAAAAAATCTGTCATTTTCACTTTTTTTTCAAAAATCTGTCAGCGAAACATTTTTAATACTCATTTAGAAACATGCATCAACAGGTCATGAAATTTCACTACACAAAACATTCTAAACGATTGTAAATAATTCTCCAACAAAACAGAAAAGCCAAAAGAGGGTTTAACCTGCTGTAAGTTCAGAGTCCTATTAACGCCAATTGTTCAATACCATAACATTGCAAATGTTCTCAAAGTAGGGACCACATACCCCAGAGAGAGAAAATTTTGATTTGACATACCACAGAGAGAGAAAATTTTGATTTGAGAGGTCCAAAAACCAATTAGATTAAAAAGAACATTAAATGTAAAACAATCCCTTTTCTTAAAGATCTCACATCTAAGGTGTGCATCCCACGTGCAGGTGTTAGCAGTGCATGAAACTAGACCACCACCACATAAAATTAAAAAATAATTCATACAATTTTAAGAAAAACTTGCAAAATAGTTGGAAAACTTGGCAATTAAAAATGGCGTGCACTGGATTTTTAGGCCAACAGAATAGCAAATTGCATTGAGACTAGTACAGGGGTGCACAACATTTTCACTAATGCTGTCTGGATTACATTGATTTTGTGAATAACAGCCACCAGGGCATTCAAGATATGTTTTGCAATGCTTCTGTTTCCACACATCTGTTTGGCCGTCTTTACAAAAGTATTCTCTTGCAATAGACACAAACTTTTTATCAATGCATGGCCCTGATAACATATACTTTAAGTTACATGTGCATGGCTGTATAGATTTTTATCAAAGGTCACATGTGACTGTGGGCCACAGATTGTGCACCCCTGGACTAGTATGATGCAAATACGCCAGGGAAAATTAATGCAATGATCATGTTATCTTCAGGTCATCTGCAATGTCTTCAAAAATATCAGTTAATAGACTGCAGCAATTCTGTAAGCATAGCACAACAGCATAATAATTTTTGAACAGACTTACTCATATCAATGAACGCATGTGCATTTTGTTTCAGACTTACTCATATCAATGAACGCATGTGCACAAAGATTAGGATATTTTTGTGTATGTAATGGTGCAAAAGCAGTTTAAACCTATTTGATGTATTGTTTCAAAATCAGTGTTACACAGGCCATCACTATGTACTTTTGTGAAACCATTGCTCTCTTTTAGGAACTTACAACAGCCCTTAACCTGCAATCAATGTAGTTGTAAATCAAGCAACAAAATAAAAGAGTTGGAATGTATACTTGTGTGCTTTATAATCTACCAACAAGAATGCTGTAACAATTGAGGCTGTTGCATTAAGCTAACAGTAAGCATTTATGCATTTACATGAGCGATTTGGTACATACGTGATTTTTGTTAAATAGCTGCAATGAAAACAATGATGAAAACTGACCGCGTATCCTGAATAAATCACTTGTAGAATTGTATTCATTAGTTGTTGAATACTTGCTACGCTCATGTGTTTACTTGTATGCCAAGCGAACAATACAACCTAACAGCTGTAGAAACTAAAAAATTGTCAAGTCCAAGTACAGTACAGACTAAGCTACCAACACAAACTTTGTTAAACTAAAAATTTATGCAAGTTCTTACAAATCATTTTTAATGTAGAGTAAATGAAATAATATGAAGCACAACCAAACAATTTCTAATAATTGTAAGCAGGTTTTGCATTCAACAACATACTAAACCCAGTTTTGAGTTTGCTGTTGCTATATTAGTTATGGGTGGTCTCTATTCGTCATGTCCAGCCTTTCACTGTAGGAATCGTTCAAAAGAAAATTCACCTGGAGTAACTAAATCCAGTTAAGGGTCAGCAATCTTTTGTTGACTGTGTGCCAATGTAATGTTTCAAATCATTCAGTACAAGTGAAGTTCAATATGCCTTCTATGTGAATCATGAAAAAATTGATATGTAGAACGTGGAGCTTCTGTGTGCCATTCAAAATTCAAATTGCTTGGGGTGTCAAGAAAGGCACACATGCCATAGGCTGCTGACCCTTGACCGAGACAATAATAACTATAAACTTAGACATTGTATTGAGTAAATTATGATACTCAATAATAACACGAACAATAAAATAGTGTATTTGAGGATAGGCCAGTGCAGCATGATTTCCTGCTATGCCTACAAATAACAAAAGTATTGTAGTACTGACACCAACTTCGTCAATTGCTTACATCTTTTTTCGGCTTAGATAACATGTTGTCTGTTGTTGCCTTGCATTTGTTACTTTATTTGTTGTTCTTTTCCTTTTCAAGGTGACTTTCAGAACCACACACTAAATTTATTTAGGGTCTGTTTCTGTTGTATCTACTACATCTGTCAGATTTTCCAACCTGTATTCACCAAGTAAAGCCAGACTTCGTTCCTCAAAAAAGCCAGAGAGCAGTTTTAAGGCATAAACACATAAAACATGTATAACCAAACACAAAAAATAGACATTAAAAGTCATCAGAAACAACAATTCCAATCTTTAGCAGCATTTTTTCCACGTAAGTACACTGTCGCACATTTGTTTCTTATCAGTAACATCGTTGATTTCTAGGGCAACAGTAAAACCTTTGTAATATTCTATAGTTACACCCTGCATCTGTCGTAGACTTTCGTCAGAGAAGATTTGTAATTAATACGTATGAAGCTCAGACAATGCTGTGCCAGAACCAAGCCTTTCCAAGTGAAAAAAAGTCAAATTTTGTCTGGCTTTTTTGATTTCCAAAAAAATGCAAATGTCTTCAAAAAAAGAAGTGGCTACGGAACCACCAATGGATCTTCCTATTTCAAAACTTATTCAACCATACCACCTCGCATGACGCTGTTCGAATGAAGTAGTCAGTTGGTCATTCAAACAGTGTCAATCTGGTAGCCTAAAGGGTAGATTCCAAGTCTGCCATACCAATGGTTTATCAGATTGCCTCTTACCTTGGCGACTTTTGTTTTGGTAGTGGTACCAAGTTTCAAATCATTAGTAGGCAGTTTTGCTTTTCTTTTTTCAAAACTTTTCAAACTTTAGGTTTAAGATTTAGGAGTAAAATTTAGAGGTTGGATTTAGGGGTTAACTTTTGGGGTTGGGTTTAGGAGTCAGCATTAGGTTAGTGTTAGCATTAGGTTGGCATTGGGGGTTAGGGTTGTAGTTAGGATCATGGGCATCGAAAGGGGATCAGGGGGTTCTGGCCCCTCTGGACCAAAATCCAGGTCCTGGATTTTTAAAGCTGCGAGCCTCCTTTTCCTGATGTTTAAATGCAGTTAAGAACATACTTTTTCGTTGCTTTTGTACACCCATGTATGCATCACAATTATGGTGTAATTTCAGGAAGTCATGGATGCAGAGATTGTGTGTGGCATATCATTTTGGATGCAGAGCTCTATACAACCAGACCTGGAGAGCGAGTGATAGTATCCACCAGGTTCAATGTACCATTCCTACCTTTGAGGCTCTGTTACCAAAATACACATACCTGTTTCTTGAAAGATGTAGAAAATCTAACAACATATGGGTACGTGCTTTGATGCAGTCAGATTGTTTGTATTCGTTCCTATTCTTTGAACACTATAGTCGCATTTTACTCTGTGAATGAGGGATTGAACTTTGCAGCATCCGTTTGATTGATGGTGTATCATGCTACAATCAATGCTTTCACATTTTACCTAGACTCAACCAATTTAGGAATTGGCGCCCTACTCCGCAGTAGTGTTGTAACAAAACAAATGTTACATGTTAGCCAACTTTAGTGTTAAGAATGTGTCTGTAACCCTATGGTTCTGTCTTCAATGCAGTTGCAAAAAGTGTCTNTAACCCTCACCCTGTGATTCGGCTNGCTTCAATGCCTTGTACTACAAGTACATTCCGTTTTGTCTGTTTTTATCGACCTGCGTTCTGGAGAGTGTGTGTGTTCATACTATGGACTTCGTGTCTGCTCATAAACAAATAAATTAATTAATTAAATTAAATTTCAGCAAAAAAGGTTGTTTTTTTAGTTTCCAAGGAGAAAAAACAAATTTCACCACTTTTTAGCCCCCCTAGAAAAATTTTGAAAAATCACCTAGTGGCCTCCCTGGAAAAAATCTTTCCGACATCCATCCATGGTTAGGTTTTAGCTAGGCTTAGTGTTCAACTTTTACGTTTGAAGTATCAGTACGACTACGAGTATGTCTCTACCAAGCCTACTGCATTCTCGTCCCCGTCATGCGTTACTGTCACAAATTACAGGAGATGGTCGAATAAGGTTTCAAATTTAAAGATCCATCGATGTTCTGTAGCCACTGTCTTCTAAAAAAAAAGGGCCAAAATTTTAAAACCTGACTTCAAAAAAGCCAAAATAATGTGAAGCCTGCTAANCTACTTCAATACCGTGACTCACTCACCCGCTCTGCAATGATTTTGAATTTGAAATTCGCGGACATCAACAGCAGGATTCCCAGANGAAAACGTTGGTAAAAAGCAACAAAAATGCAAACAAAAGAGGCGAGCAAAAGGCCAAACCGACTATTAGGNCAGAAAAAAGCCAAACTTTATTTGCGGTATTGCCATTNCTTTGGCACAAAAAATATCAAATTAAGAATATCAAAAAATCTTTTCCTTGAAATTAAGAGTAAATCTTGCTTCGCATTATACCGGAACACCAATTTTCCTGATATTTCATGGTTTGTGAAATTGCACACTTTGGGTAAATGGTGCCAAAGTTTGCACACTGATCAGCAGAGATGAGCATTGGACTGGACTTGGATTGGACTGGTTCCGGACTATGACGAATTTTGTTGGATTTGAATTGAAACCGGACAGGGATTGATTTCTTAAATTTAGGACCAGGACCGCATTTGGACTGAGATATTGGAAAATTTTGCTTAATTTTTGTTGTTGACAAGCTGTATTTTGTCAATCTTTTGGATCTTATTAGGACTTGGACTTCAAATTTTTAAAAATTTTCGGTTGGACTTGGACTGAAGTTTAAAAATTCCGGATTCGATCTGGATCGCAAAATATGACAGTCCGGTCATCTCTGCAGCAGAGATGAGCATTGGACTGGACTTGCTTGGACTGGAGCCGGACTATGACGAATTTTGTTGATTTTAGATTGGATCTGTTGTCAAGCGAAATTTCTGACATCTGCGAAATTTCTGACCTGTTCTTATTTTTCAGTTATTTTGCTTCTCAGAATAAAGAAATAAAATCTGCCAATTGCTTTTTTGATGTGTGATGTGTAAATTTAAACATTTTGACTAGATGTCAGGAACCCACAACAAGCTATAGCACTGGAATAACTTTAACCATTGACATTTGCGGACTTAGTCATTGACATAGGCGTAGCCAGGGGGCAAAGCGACCATGCCACCAGAGTTGGATCAATTACAAATATAATTGTAACTGAATGTAATTAATTACATATTTTCATGTAACTGTAATTATAATTGTAATTGACATTTTTTGTTCTTGTGTAATTGTAATTATGATTGTAATTTATAAACAATTTTGACCAAATTACAATTACATTTAGACTTACTCTCAACAATTTCAGAGTTCGAAGAATCCCTTGAACAAAATCACTGTTACACTTACTGTGGGACATGCTGTAGATTTTATTGCAAGATAGATGCATACTGCACAGAGTTTTTCAAGTGCACAGCACAATCTCATACACTAGGGGTGTCAAACTGGT
>JGI24159J19872_10001031_pt1 | contig 29124 bp, 21 predicted proteins | sample Ectturendosymbi4_FD_19872 | JGI IMG/M metagenome (IMG submission 19872)
GACCCCGGATACTACTGTAATGAACCCGGCCAAGACTCGGAAAAGGGCCCATGCCATGCTGGTTTTTATTGTAACGGTAGTTCTGAAGTTTTTAATCCAGATGGAACGACGGGGTGGGGGGGTCCTTGCACCCCTGGCCACTATTGCCAGGAAGGGTCCATTTCCGAAACACCTTGCCCTGGAGGAAGTTTCGCCAACGTCTCACGAATGTCAGCGTGCCTCCCCTGTCCGGCCGGATATTACTGCGATATCGGGGCCTCCGTGCCCGTGGAATGCCCGGCTGGCCACTACTGCCCGGAAAACTCAACTCTCGCGAATAAAAAGGCTTGCCCCGCAGGGAAGTTCAACAATCAAACTGGGGCCAAAGAGTCTTCGAGTTGCCGCGCATGCCCTGCCGGTAAGCCAACGTGCGTTTGTACTTATCAAGGTTTATCACTGATCCTACTTTGCGTGTACGCTCCAAGCGAGACAATGCTCGTTGTGACAAAATAATACCGCATCAAGTTAATGGCCGTTTCTTTGCTTCTAGTCGTCGATTGTTTTTGTTACTGGTATGTCTTTGGCACTGTAGCTGGAAGTCTTCCTGAAGCTTTTTTGAGGGTAGCATAATTAGAGGCCTAAGATGGTCGGCCGACCGCACCAACCCGCTCATAGCTGATACTGTGTGTGCTGCGCCAGGCTTCAACCGGTTTAAACCAGTTTAAACTTGCCTGCAACGTTGGTCTTAGTTCACTTTTTCGACGATAGCTCGTCGTGATCGCCGAAACTCATGCGGTTTTTGATCTCCTGGCGATGCAGCTGCGATGCAAACGCCTAGTTATGTCACAAACCCTGCTTTGTTTGTCATCAACTGTTCGGTCACATCACCGCGAAAACGTATGCGTTGTCGCAGGCAAGTTTTGCCAAGGAACTGGTCTGGACTGGCCAACTGGTGACTGCGACCCAGGGTGGTACTGCACGGGATCGTCCACTCAAGCAAGGCCCACGGCCGACGGGGGGCGCTGCGTCCGGGGTCAGTTTTGCCCTGCAGGATCCGCAGCCCCGCAAGCGTGCACTCCGGGCAGGTACTGCGGGGAGGACGGGCTGTCGGAACCGGAGGGAAACTGCAGTGCTGGATTCTATTGTGCCGGGGGGAGCAAAACATCTCAACCAGATGGGTTGGATTCAACAGGTGAGCTGAATTCGAATCGCTACCACATTTGGTAATGCTTAGAAAAATCTCATTCCGTACCTTTTGCACACGCGCCAGGTGAGCAAGAGTGTTCTTGTGGCGAGGCAGTTGTGTTAGACCGTACTTTAGTTTGCTTGTGTCTTTCGTTCCTGCCACCTCTGACATCTCGCATTGGGAAAGTAGTTTTACTCAAAATAGTTGATATCGTTCGACTAGTAAATCGCTTGAATGTCCAACTAGTTTTGTGTACAAAAACAATCCCTAGTATCTACAAAAGCAAACTGTCATTTTTCATAAATAGAACAGTTGCTTTGATTTTATACTCGTCATTTCCTGATGGAAAGGATTGTTCCCATATAAGATTTGGTGTTTTGGAGATTTTCATTGCGACAATATGTTTTTTGAAAGATGTTTTTCTCATATCCTGTTTTTGCTCTGACGCTTTGATTTCCAGCGTGAAGTTCTGCTTTTCGTATGTTGCGCTGAATCATTTAGTGCAGTGCGTTTGCTGCAAGTCGTGTGACTGCGATAGTGCCACAAGTTTGTCCTTTTCGCTTTTTGCGCATTCGGCGCGTTACCTCAACGAACGGATCGACTTTTCCGGTGATGGAATGCAGTTTTAAAATTAAGCTTTCGTGATCAAAACAGTTGTCATGACAATGGTGTCGGTATTCTTGTTCGAGCGAAAGATCATCAAATTTTATTTCGCGTACGAAAAACCACCACCGACCTTGTTGCGTCCGTCGTTTCGAACCATTTCGTTTCTTTTGCGTCATTCAGGCGGTCCCTGCAGGCCCGGGTACTATTGCCCGGAGGGTTCCGTGATCGGGGAGCCCTGCCCCGAGGGCACGTACGTTGGCCACCCTGGCAGCGAGAACATATCGTCCTGTGTCCAATGCGACGAAGGAAAGTACTGTGCCGGGACCAACCTGTCTGCGCCGACGGACGATTGCGCCCCTGGCTATTTCTGTCCATTGGGCCAAACCAGAAAAGACCCGCCAGAATACGTGTGCATTCAAGGTGTTTACAGTTGTGATTTTTCTTCTTGTTTTCATGCAGAATTTCTAGGCAAGTTTGAACGCCGGCAAAGCAATGGATCGTCAGCTTGATTTCGGGTTTTCGCAAAACTTTTTGATGTACTTTTTCTAAGAGGAGTTGGAAACTGCTTGGTTTCGATACTTGTTTTTCGTCTTGTTGTGAGTTATTGATCATTGATCACGTCCTTAACTGGTTTCATAATCAAGTTAAATATTTTTTTGCTAACCCAACTAGGTAGAGACTTAGCTCATCAGCTCATCTTGTTCTTTTTATAGTGTCAACGCAAAAAAGAGGAAAAAATGTTACTTTTGTTCGTTTTTTTTATATATCAAGGCTACTACTGCGTGAGAGGCAGCAAGCGCCCATCACAGTGCTTGAACGGCACCTACCAGGACGAGCTAGGCCAAGGCTCGTGCAAAGACTGTCCGGCCGGATATTACTGCGACGCTTCGTCTGCGCCCGTTGTCAGTTACAACGACACCGAGTGTCCGGCTGGTAAACGCCATTTTCGAAATAGGATGTGTTTGGTTTGTTTGGAAAAGCGTTTCTGTTCCTTTTAAATGAAGCGATTGAAGTGGAATTTTTTGCCTGTTGAGAGTAGAGTTGACCCTCGATGTGAAACATTTGCCTGACCGGATTTTGCTTTGAAGTGCACGTATTGTAGATTTTTCAAACGCACTTTTACCTTGTTTTATTTATTAACTTGAAAATGTTTCCGCTGACATTATTCATCTAAGTAAACACCACCAGTAAGTTTTGTTTGGAACTGGAAAACGAAATGGCACTTGCTTTCTTCGTAGGAGTTCATGTTATTCATCGTTTAACTGTGGAACACCAGGGATGTATAAAGAGCTTCATAGCTGATTTTTGCCTAGGCCCAGTTTCTAAGACCGCGGTGTCAGCTACGCGAAAGGTTATAAATAAACTAATATATTTTTCCAATAAATATTACATGTGTCCACCGCTATGCTTTTGCGAACACGCTTGTCGTAAAAATTATATCGCTGTTTGCAGCCTCTGATTTGCACGGGATTCTCACAACACGCGTTCCACCTCTACGTGTTGTCAACAGTTAATTGTCCAGGTGGTAGTGTTTCAGGATCAGATTTTTGCATTTTGTTCACTAATAAAAGTACTTTTAAACGCACGTTTTTTCTTTCATAAAGTCGTTCAATTGCGAAAATGTATAAACCTTAACATACCCCGACGAAAATCAAACCGAAGTGACCATTTGCCTGTGGTGTTGGGGGAAAAATTGTAAGAATAGTTGGTTGGAGTTTGATCAGAATCGAAGCAGTTATTGATTTCTGGTTTGGAGCTGGAAGGGAATTCCTATAGATCTATCGCCGAACCTCGACCGTCCTTTTCGAACCGAAGTTAACTCTTATTTTTCGTAACATGCGAGAGTTCACAAAATGCGTCTTTTTTTCTAACGATTTGTTGCAAAACAACTAAGAAATGATTGCAGGAAACCTGCGGAGTCAAGCCGAGCCGTGTGCACTTTTAAAAGGAAGAAACTTTTGCTCAAGGTCTGCTGCAGTGTCGACGTGTTTCTTTTCACATCACAGGCTACTATTGCCCGCCGAAAACTGCCTTCAAGCATCAGTTCCCCTGCCCGACCGGAACTTACAACAACAGAACGGGAGTGTCGTCGTCGAGCGGCTGCAACGACTGCATAGCGGGGCACTACTGCCCCAACAAGGCGGAAACACACCCAAAGTTGCTGTGTGATCCCGGGTAGGTCAAACCCACCTCGTTGTTGTTATTCTGAACGTTTTGTTCTGCGATCGCGCTTGTTTTGCAGCGCTTGCCACGCATATTCATATTTTCAGCCTAAATTCACTCGGATTCGGACGTCGCCGCAGTTTCCATTGAATTGTATTGCATAATTTCTTCACTCTCGCACGCAACGCAGTAGACTTGAGCATGCATGGCAGTAACAAGGGAAAAGCAAGTACATGAAAGCACACGAAGATAGATATACGCGGGTAGTAGAAAGTATGCGCGTGATAACGCTAACAAGATTACATTGATGAAACGCAAGCATAGACGTGTGGCACTGGCAAAGCGCACACGCATAGGGCGCTGGTGCTTTCCGCGGAGCTTGTTCAATGCTCGCGCCCGCTTGCTTCAATGGCTGGCATTCGTTTATCAAGTCACGTGGATTGTTGGGTGCGCGACAGCTTAACGTTTAACTTCGCGCGCTTGTTGAACTTTACAGATATTTTTGTGAGTCCGGCGCCAAAACTTCAACTCCCGAGGAGGGTGACAATGCGGACGCTTGTCCGCTCGGATTTTACTGTCCGGAGGGTACTGCTTCTCCGAAACCTTGCCCCCCGGGGACGTACGGGTCTTCAAAGAAGTTGCAGAACATTGAGCAATGTCAAGGGTGCCCTGCAGGTACAGAAAAAACATGTCTTTTTTCGCTCGATGTTGTGAAAAATGTGGCGTTTCGCTGCACAAACAGCACTTTTTTCAACGTGAAATCGTTCAGAAGCAACAAAGAAGGAGCCACGTCTGGAATGCGAGAAATATCGTCGACAGAAGGGTCGTGCGAATGTCTTTGTGTTAGTGCAAAGCAGTTACTGTGAACCTGGTCCAGGCGGACCCCTTTGACCCACCTAGAATTTCTAGTGATCCCCAGAGAGTTCCATAAATCCTCGATGAAACGTTCTTAAAACCTGTAACCATGTCGTTGAGTTCACTGACCAGTGTGCAATACGATTTCGACTGGTTGTTCATGAGGTGTCAGAGTAGCAAGGTTGTCGATCGGATAGTTTTCTTAAAGGTGGTCTATGGGTCAAAAAACGGTTGAGAACCATTGGTAGAAAGTCAAGTGAAAAAAAACTTCTGTCTTATACGCTTGACGCTGTCTTTTCCGCTTTGCTCGCCTTTTCCACTGATTCGTAGATGTTTTTCTGTCTGTGTCGTGACCTCGCCTTGCAGCCACGCCAAGAAACCGCTCAGTCGCCTTTAACTGCTTGTACCACGCAGGCAAGTACTGCGACCGCTACAACCAGACAACCTACACAGGAAACTGCTATGCCGGCTACTACTGCCCTGTCAATTCGACCAGACCCAACCAGATCGAATGCTCTGCTGGCCACTACTGCGAAGAAGGTGTCACCGTAGAGAGCGATTGCCCAGTTGGTGAGTGTGGCTTTGCATTCCGATTGATAGAGGTCGGCTTATAGTAGAACTTGGGAAATCTGGCTTTGAAAACGATAGCTTGGCTTCGAAACTGGCAAGCTCTTAAAATAATCGTGATGAGACCCTGGTTCGGTTGGCCTTCTGGCCACATCGGCAAGTTGCAAAAGGCGCAACGATAGCCCTGCCTTCGTATTTGTTTCACTTGGAAGAAGACAAGGAAAAACGAGGTTTGTTTACTCTGCACTGAAAATACGTGTTAACTCCAGCGTATCATGCGCCTGTGAAGGCTAGTGCAATTGTCACTTGCCTCGATGACAAATTGCTTGTTACCTGCGAAACTTCACCGCATTGATTTACACACCGCACCACCGCTTAGTTCTTGGTCTTTTCAATAATTGCAAACCTGGGCGGCCAGCTCGGCGACACGTCCAGGTAGTCCGCTACAGCTGTTGACAAACAACACCGTGACGTATCACAATTTCTTCCATAGGTTACTATTCCAACGCAACTGGATTGAAGAACGTGACGCAGTGCGCGATATGCCCCGGTGGCTCTTACTGCGACACCCCGGGTCTCACGGCACCGGCGGGCAATTGCACCCCCGGCTACTATTGCTCCCCGGGCTCCACTTCGCCAACATCAAACGAAACTCACTGCACGCTCGGCTTCTACTGTCCCGGCTACGGGGATTCGCCTTTTCCGTGTCCTGATGGAACTCACGTATGTTTGAAGCATTGTGCAATGCATGTTGTGGTTGATAAAAAAAGTTAGCAGTCTCTCTGAAATGCGACCGAGTTGGTCAACAGCTCATTATGCGGATTAGTTAGTAATAATAATCAGCAGTTCAGACTGCACGTTTTTTTAATTTCGCCGTAATGATTTCTGTTAACACTGACACGACTTTTCTCTGCCGAGCGAGGAGGAGATGAATCAATCATTTTCACAACGACAGTATACAGAGAAAATAGCTTGTTTGACGAGCAGAAAAGAAACAGGCTCTGTCAGGAGAGCACGTTTCCGATGATTCCGTGCTATTCTTAAATAAATTGCAACGTCCGTATATTCTGCTTTTATAGGTAGGACATGTACTTCCGGTTTTGGATTTTAAGGAAATTGAATTGCATTTAGTCTTTCTTCTGGATTCCAGTCTTTCCACGACTACGCCACCGAGTGTCCCCCCTGTCCCGAAGGTTTCACCTGCACAGAGAGCGATGGTGTGAAGGACTGCTCACGGGGGTTTTATTGCCCGTCCGGCACCGGCGTGGATCCGATTCCGTGTCCACGAGGCACCTACAGCGACCAACTTAGATTGGCAAATGTGTCACAGTGCCAGCCTTGTCCTGGTGGTCAGTACTGCGAGAAAGAAGGCTTGCAATCTCCGTCAGGCAAGTAGCTCAGCAGCTCAATTTCATAACCCGGTATTGATCAAACGCGCCTTTTGCTGCTCCAGCAAATGAAGCCGAGTGCTTTCTTTTCTCAGTTCAGTTTCGTTTATACTCGGTTTCTGTGCTCATTTCGCAGTGTCACGAGCGGCGTGCGGCGCCAAACTCCGCTTGCTTGCGCAGCGGGCCACACGGCCACTTTCGCAGTGAGTACTGCACTGGTGGCGAGCCAGCGGCAGCACCGCGCGTGAACCGTTGCCTTGCAACAACCAATCAGCGCCGAGCGCGAGGCTGGCCAGGCCGCACATACCGTTTTATAAAACTATCATCCAGCCTTGGTGCCGTCTGCTCAACCAACTGTACCACTTAGATCAGGGGTTCGCAAGCTGGGGTGCTCCTGTCTATCTGCAGGGGTGCATTTGAGGTTAGCAGTAGAAGGTAAAATTGTATTTAATAAAGGGTAAAATTATATATAGTTTTAAGGGAACATGCTCAGCTGTCGAAACACTGAAAGTGCACATGTTGAGATAAAAGTTGGGAGAACCCATGACTTGGACAGTAAGGATGTTACGATTCTGATGAAAAACGTAATCCCACACTTGTTGCAAAAAGCATGTGACTTGAATGTGCACTATTTTTTAGCAGCCTACAAGACAACTCACAATAAACCCAACATCATGCAAGTAAATGCTTTGTGCAAGTTTTTTTTTATTTGTGTTGCAATAACCAAATCAACTTCTGCCGTACGGTTGTTCAGCAAGAAACACAGCTACAATGATTCTACTGATACATTTTTTCTATTGTGTTCTTCTCATTCAGAATAACACAACCTGCATATCCCATAGGCATAAACAATCCTAAATCAGCTGGTTCCCAGTACGATGAGTTTTGCATCCCTGGTATGCTTCGATTATACCAGTATTTTTAAGGAAAATGTTAGGAACCCGGTATGGACCTGNAGGGACCTGATTCCTNTGACTCTAGGGACCCGATGATAATTTTCGCTGATTCTAGGGACCCGATTTTTGATTCTAGGGATCCGAATTGGCTCCCTAAAACACCTTAAAAAAAACCTGATTATACGCACGTGGAACGTAACATATGCAAAAAAAAATTCTTTGTGAAAAGTTGCTCAGCAGGTGGAAAATTTCGCTCAGCAGGTGGCGAGCAAACCTTAATGCGTTTTTATCGCCTGGAAATTCACGCAATAGAATCATCCCCAAGAACAGTCTTTCGTTTTCATTCTCATTATTAACAACGCGCACAACCGTTGTTGCAGGTGGGTGTTCTGAAGGTTATTATTGCAAATCCGGCATGGACCGGCCGAAACCGGACGGAAACACGAGCGACTTGACCAGTTTCACGTTGTGGTGCTATGACGGAAGCCAGACGGGCTACGGAGGTCAGTGCACCCCTGGCCACTACTGTCCCCGGAACACCACCGATCCGATACCGTGCCCGAACGGAACGTACGCTGCAGTCTACGGCAAAGCCGCATGCGACGTATGCGAACCAGGTGCGCAAGAAGCGGCCGAGGGCAATCGGCAGGCCCGTAACCAGCATGGGACACCAGGGGTAGTGAAGAGGTTTCTGAGAGGGGCCCAAAACGTTTCTGAGAGGGGCCCAAAGCTATGTCCAACACATTTTTCCAAGTGGGCCGAAAAATTTTACAGGGGAGCCTCGTTCCCCCTGCGCCTCCCTAGTTACGGGCCTGGTAATCGCGTCGAAAAGATTATTCAGTTTTTGTGCGGCATGACGTTTGTTGCAGCAGTTGAAAAGGAAATGACGTCATTTCTTATTCCCTTTTGGAATTGCGATCGTCAGTGTTGCCGAGTCTTTTTTATCCAACGCCAGGTTATTACTGCGAGGAAGGCACGGTGAACTACATCGACTACCCATGCCCAAGTGGGCACTACTGCGGTCCTGGGACTAAGACGCGCTATGAGAACCCGTGTTCGGCGGGAACGTTCAACAACAAAACCGCAAAAACGGATATAACGGATTGCATCAGCTGTACAGGTGAGCAGCGTTCAGTACTTTCGTCACAGTGACGCAGACTGCCTCACACTAAAGATAGGGGTGGCTGAGCAGTGTTTCACCCCAGCGTTTTGTCTCGGCCAGTGTTTCTAAAGCAGTGTAAAATTTAAAGCTCTCACTTGTTTCGTTCATCAACGCTTCTGTTTCTAGGCGGTTGGTACTGCTCCGCGGACGGCCTCAGTTACCCGACGGATTTGTGCCCCGAAGGCTTCTTCTGTCCGCCCGGGACCGTTTTTGGCACCGAAAACGATTGTCCTGTGGGCCACTTTTGCGAGCTCGGTTCGGTTAACGCCACTCAATGTACAACAGGGTAGGGTGCTTGATGGATGTAATGCTATTTTTCTTCGATAAATGTGTAGCTTGGAATAACGATTGTTGGTACATGGACTTGCTCCATGCGACGAACGTTGCAACAAACCTCGGATCTGATGTAGATGGCGATTTTGTCACCGGCCTAATCAAAGTCGTTTTCGTTTTCAGGTTCTACTGCGACACCCAACGTCGTTCAAACGTCACGGGACCGTGCCAGGCCGGTTTTTACTGCACTGTTGGCTGCACCGTGGCCAACCCTACTGACGGTGTTCAAGGTAATGCGTTTCTGCTCTTCCCTTTAAAATATTTTTCTTTTTTTTCAATTTTCACAAAGTTCTATTGCCGCGGAAAGCCTGCGCTCCAACAAACGTTATTTTCTTCCTGCACTAGGCAACCATTGCCCCAAGGGATCGTACTGCCCCGCCCAAAGTGGCTCACCGTCCAAATGTCCACCCGGCACCTACATGGACGAAGAAAACAGCGAAGCGGAAGGAGACTGTAAGGAGTGTCCGGCCGCGCGATTCTGCTCCGGATACGGAAAAGCGAACGACTCCGGTAAGATCCTGTCAGCGAGCTACAGAGACTGCAACCAGCACTTTTTTTACGTAACTTGCGAAATCGCGTCACTGCACCGTCTGGTGCGTCATCAAGTCCGTCGTTGTTTTCAGCTTCGTGCGAATGAATGCGACAACTAGTGCACCTGGTTCATCAAAGACATACCAGGGCCACACGTTGCGCAATGACAAGAGCCAGTGGTGTAACTCTCGGGGGCAGGTAGGAGAGCTGCCTCCCTGGCAAGCTAAATGTAAAAACTGGGCCCCTTTAGCGGAGATTTTGATATTTGATATTCTTTTTGTTTTCAGCAGGTTGTTTTGCGTTTTTCTGAGTGTTTTCGTTTTTTTTTTTAACTAGTACAGACATCCACAGCATCGGGATTTAATATCATTTCTTAACGTTTCTTCTGAGTCTTGGTTTGTGGCCCCCGTATGGTGGCCAGTGGGCCCCTTTCAGCTGCGTTTTTCTGCCTCCTGGCTCAAAGCTCTGGTTACGCCACTGATAAGGGCGATTAATAAATATATGATTCCGTCCTTAAATCGACGCCAATTTCTTTCGACATTCTGCTCTTATTTTCAACGGAAAAATGAAATGTTGCTAATGGATCTTCCAAAGCAAATCGTTTTGAAACGATGCGCTTGGCGTCGTTTACGAAGGTCGCCTTGTTATCCCAGCTTCGCCCGACCGCCATAATCAGACGAAAAGCCGATCTCCATTTATTTTGACGTTTTGGTCGGCGCAGGTCCATGCAGGGCTGGTTACTTCTGCAATGGCAGCGCGACCACCGACAACCAGTGGCCGTGCCCTCAGGGCCATTACTGTCCGGAAAATTCCTCCGAGCCCATCCGCTGCGGATCCGGATCCTATCAAGACGAGACAGCGAAAGGTTTTTGCAAAGAGGTGAGCAAAGTTTCGGTGTCCGCTTCGTTCTCTGTTGTCGAAGGTGAAGTGCGCGAGGAAGGTAATTGGTCGAACCTTTGTTTTGCTTCCTAGCTGTGTTGTTTCAGCACGGGAGGCATGTGTGAAACGAGCGCCGTAGTGTGTTGTTGCAGAGTGCCGTGCTTTGGCCGATGATGCAGATTAAAAAGCAGAACCCACGCCCACGGTCTTTCTTCAGAGAGAGTGGCGGCTTCCAACGGTATTGCATTCATCATGAAACGGCTATGCCTTTCAACTGCATCATATGATTTCACTTGTTCGTATACTCGTGCCTGCTTTGAGGCTTGGCTCGCACAAAAAATTCAGGACCAGGCGCATATTTTCTTCTGTCTGATTCCACGCATTCAAGTCTCGTCTGCCGCTTTCAGTGCCTCGGAGGGTACTTCTGTGATGAAACATTCGAGCCGGTCGTCCTGTACAACAACTCCATCTGCCCGATGGGCCGCTTCTGCCCCCCCGGGTCAAAGTACGCCGACGAAAACCTTTGTCCGATCGGCACGTTTTACAACGCGACTGGAGCGACGTCCGTAGACGATTGCATGGACTGTCCGGGTGGAAAGTAAGTTTGTGACCTTGCGCATTCAAGTAAGTACAACGAGGGCTAGCAAGGAATGGATCGGCAAAAGATTGTAATAGGAAATCGATTTCACGTAAAACTACGCATTCCCAGTCCTGAAATCTTGTCGTTTTTTGAATTTAGGAAGCAAATAATTTCACCTGGTGTTGATGCTGTTTTGATTTAAATAATGCATAAGCTGGTCATTGAAGTCTTCTTTCCATCTTTCCCCTTAGCTGCTTCGCGGTGAAATCAGATTGCATTCAATGTCATGTATAGCAAAAGCGCGCTTTCGCATATTCGACCTGTGTCTTAATCTTATGCTTCTATCAATGAAACAAACTCAATTACGTTGCAAGTCGCCATCTTGAAATTACCTGAGACTTCACCAACATTGCTTCCTCCGCCTCCTTTAAACGCTTTCGGTCAGACAAGGAACAGAAATGTAGAATGTGTATTACCTTTTCAACAGCGATCAGGATTGTGGCCATAAATAAAACATTTCTTCCCACTCAGCAATCCTGGGTGGTCCACTACCCAGAGACTTGCTTTTTGTTGCTTTAATATATTTAGAAAAATGTTAGAAACCTGTGTTTCCGTTACTTTTCTTGATTTTCAGACACGAATGAAATGGTGCTAGAGTTATATTTTTTAATGTCCCCGTAAGTTTATAAATAGTAAATTGGGGGATTCTACTACCCTGGGTTACCTGATGTGTGGCAAATTTGTGCACCCTGCTACAATAAAATTTCAATGTGATTGTAAGTGCAAAACGTTTTGCGCCAGATCTAACCTCGGAAACCATGTGAAGAGTCTTCCTACACTATCACGTGACATGATGAAAAATACGGAGCCAAAACGCGCATGACATTGTTTATGCACACATAAAATTCCCTTCTAAAAAACAGTTTTTGGGGATACTGTGTAAAATTTGTATGCTAAGTGCTTCGCTGCACAGATACGATTTTTTTTCGGTGAAAGTTATTGAACTGGACGTCGGGAAGTCAAAAAGTGTTAGTCCGTAAATGACAGATGGCACATGTCCCAGAAGAACGTAAATCGAATTTTGGGTTAAAAACCACCCTACCATTCCCCAATCGTATAGTGGCTTAAAGTTTCCTGAGCAGGGTGCCAGACAAACATTCAAAATTTGAGCGATAATGCTGCAGTACGTTTGCTGTTTGGTAAGAGTTGGAAGTGAGCGACTGCTGGCGCCGGCGGAAGACCACAGGTCCGTTCTGCTGTCAAACTCACAAGAGAATTTTCTTATCTTGTTTTGGAGAGCGTCGCTGATGATTGCTTCTTCTGCGAAAAATCGTGCTTGAAGAAAACAGGGGCTCTTTGGATAGTGTTTCACTTGACACTTGACCTACACAGTCGGTCAGCTCTGCGTAGACTAAAGCTAGCTACTTGTTGAAGTGTCGCCTCTCCCACTGCATTGTATCTTGACATAAAGTAGTTTTATCCCCGCCCAAACTGGGAGACTTACAGTAAGTTTTCTTTTCTGCTTTGCAGGTATTGCGATATTCGCGGTCTGACAAAACCAACTGGGAATTGCGACCCTGGCTACTTTTGCGTCCGATTGGCCAATTCATCGGCTCCGGCCAATAACGGAGATCTACATGGGGAGTGCACCAAAGGTCAGCACATTCATTATTTGGTGCTTTTCCAGATTGTGCAAGAAAGTGTTTGTGATGCAGGAAATTGATGCTGTTCACACGTTACGGGCCCCTGTTAGTCGAGGGATCAACTTAATTGTGAAGGAGAGGCAGCCAGTCTCTATCAAAGCGATTGACTTCTTGAGGTTGTCAAGTCGATGACAGGCAGCGTAAATCTCTCACTAGTTTGCCCCTCAATAACTCCCCAGTAGCACTAGAATCAGATTGTTTTTCTTGTAGGTGATTAGATACAGAACAAGCTCAATACAAGGGGACGTGAAGTCAGAGCAATGTAGCGCAAAATGTATGCTTCGAACGTTTGCCATTTTGTTCGCACTGTGTATTCAAATCTCAAGCTCGCTTTACTCACAGTACTTAACGCGGTTTTGTTGGAATCCAACACAAACAGTCTTTTCCGCGGCACCTAATAGCTGTTGACAGTCTCGCGAAGTGCTTGAAAAAGTTTTTTTTCTGGTTAAAGGCCATTATTGCCCGGAAGACACCACGACGCCGATTGCTTGTCCAGCTGGGACGTACAACCCCTCAACCGGAGGCCAGAACATAACGGCCTGCATCGATTGCTCCGTCGGGAAGTACTGTCCAAGTGAGGGGATGGACTCCGATGGACTCCCATGCGACCCCGGTGGGTTCACCTGTCGCGTTGGTCGTTTAATGCTCTCACTACAGACTTCTTAACGGAAAAAAAACATTGTTCGAAGTAAAAATTCCGTGTTGGTTGGTAAAATGCTACGCATTTAGGTATTGTGGTAGTTAACTTATTTCTGGGTAATTCGGTGAAGTTGATCCAAAAATAATGAATAACAGGCAATTAACAGGGTATATTTTTTCTGTTTGCTTGGTTTCGGTGTCGATAATCACGAAAAAAAGGTTTTACACGAAATGTCTGCCCTGTCGAAAAACGCGCGGCTTCGCGGTGACAATCGTACGGAGATTTCAAAACGTTTCGAGTCTTTCCCCGCAAAGACCTGGGTTTTTCAACCTGTATCTCGCGGCCAATTATAGCAACGCACTCTGACTCAACGACCCCCATCTAAAACTCGAGTGAAGCGAATGCAATGCAGCTGTGCGCATGAAATATCTACTCGCGATCTTTCCAAAAATGGTTCACCTTCCCTTGGTCGCGACCCCAGGTTGAAAACCACTGCACTCGACTAAACAAGTACCGAGGGGCGTTTTCGCTAAAACCACGCCCCCCCCGCACTGAGAAGGAAATCACCAACTCGGCTTGAACTTCAAGAACTTGACCTCATAATGACGGCAGGAGTGTTTGAAACACCTAAGGAATGAATATACGGCAGAACAACCATCTGAATTGCCTACTGGTACAGTGCGGTCAGTTAAGCGGAACTGTACTTTCACCTATTCAGCCAAATCTTCCAGGAACGATGCTTATTGTTTGTTACGTTGTAAAGTGCGGTGGATGTTTCGCGAAATGTATGTCACGTGCGATGCTAACTGCCGCAAGGACTCCTTGATCATCCAATCTTCACCGTGGTGGTTGCTGATGTGGTTGCTGTGAAACCATCTTAACGTGTCGCGCAGGCTACTACTGTCCGGCTGGCTCCATGAATCAGACGCACGCCCGATGCCCCCCCGGATTTTTCTGCCAAGGAGACGCCGACCCGCAACCTTGCCCGCCGGGCACATGGAGCGACCAGCTTGGGATTTCCAACGCTTCCAGCTGCTACCCCTGTCCAGGTACTCCCCTCAGCCGTTCTATCTGCGCGAAAGTTCGCGAACCCCCGCAAATTTCGCGGAGCTTCGCGAACCTTCGCGAAAATTGGAACGAGCGTCGAAGCGCGTTGCTTGTCTGTTCGTTTGATCTTCAACGGTTTGATCTGTTCCCCTTTTTCTTTCAGCTGGTTACTATTGCCCGCGGTCAGGGCAAACGAACTTCACCGACAAATGCCAGGCTGGATATTACTGTCTGCAAGGACAGAATGGAACCTCCGACAACAGTTGTCCGGCCAGCCAGGTCTGCCCGGAAGGCAGCCCCATTTACATGCAGTGCAAAGCTGGGACGTACACCAACGAAACAGGTGGGTCTCTGGAAAAAGAATTAGCGAACGCAGATAAGTGTCTGAGCAGTCATGACTGAGTTAAAGTTAGCTTTCGTTTTGAATATCAAACAGTGAACCGAGGCCTTTCAGTGCGAATGAAACTGCTGTGTTTTTATGAGGATAGTTACGGCTTACGTATCGACGACTGAATCGCTATTCTTACGTCATCTGGCTTGAGGCAGCCATTTCTCGCGTTTCCGCGATCTCAAACCCATCACTTTAAAGCGATGGTCTCGGTTGCTCGAGGAACTGCCAGACGGCTTGAATCTGTAGCTAAAATCTACTCGCGTTGGGTGCCTTGCCCTGAAGTACTGCAGTGAAAGCAAATGCAATGCATGCTCTCTGTACCTGACTGCAATGTAAAACAATACAGGAGCTCCGCAATGGTCTGCTCTTCATTCAGCTACAATAGAATCTTGATGAAAAAGCTCGTGGCTTCAAATGTTCAGTATTTCTGAACACAAGCGAATTACGGCTCGCAGTGGTTTCCTAGTCGGTCTCACTAGATTGTGGTTGTGACTTATGATCGGGTATCATCGGCTTACGATGTTTTCCGATGTCGTCCGAATCCCAAACTGAAGCTAAATGCTGCGAAACACGTGAACGCAATGGCGAACTAAAATCTGGATAGTAGAAAGGCTGAACCGCGTTGCTAAACGGACCTTTTTCATCTGAAACCAAAAGTAATATTTGTAATAATTTAAGCTCATCTGGCCTTCTTGTCCGCACAGGTCAACATGAGTGCACCGAATGTCCGGCCGGTTTCTACTGCCTACCTGTTGTGCCGGCGAACTCGTCCATGAACCGCTTACCCTGTCCCGCTGGATATTACTGTCCGCAAGGAACAGGTATGCTCTTGCTTACTGTCGTGGTGTGTCGTGATTGGCAACGAATGCTGTGCTGAACCGAAACTCCTGAGCGATACGATAAAGTCGCAGTTAAAAATTTGATTGGTTTGAGTCTTCGACGATTGCACGCTTCGCTTTTTCATCTAGACTAGATCGCATGTCACCGCAACGGTTGATGATTTCAATAGGACTGAGCGCGGCAGATTTTCAGTCTGTTCACCTGTGTGCACAGCATGGCAAACGGTGAACGTGTCCTGAAGCTTCCAGTCGGTTTCTGTGATGTTGATATTAAGCAAACCCAGGGCCGCAGGTTTGCTTTAGAGGGGGGAACCAGTTAAAAGACACTGATAAAATCGTAGAACAGCGCTTCGTCTTGCTGCCTGCAGTTAGAAAAGATTAACGCCAAGTAGCGTTTCCGCTTGTGATGGCAAGTGGCAATTGTGATATCGCAATTGTGACATGCCGCAAACGTGATATCGCAATTGTGACATGTCGCACGTATGGCCCTTCGGGATTGTGATATCGCAATTATCGCATGTCGTGAGTGTAACATGTCGCAATTTTGATATTGCAAGCGTGGCATGCCACAATTGTAATATCGCAATCGAAGCGTCACGCCTCGAAGTCACATGAGGTAGTGTTGAACTTTTCTTGCAGACGCCGAATCCATATTTTGTATTCTGTTTTTGTTTCTTTACGTGATCGCTGCTGTCGTGTACGATACATCTGCTTTGCTTCCTCTTGGCTCAGAATTGCGAACGCGAAACATGAATTCAAAAAAGCCTGTTGTAAAAATATCAGCTTGCTGACGTTCGCCTCATGACACTAGGGTCGAATTCGAGCTGGTGGATCCCGTGTCCATCTGGAACATACAGCAATGAGACCGGCCTCTCTTCCGCTGACCAGTGTACGCCGTGTGACCCCGGCTACTACTGTCAAGGATCAGCCAAGAAATCTCCCACTGACCAGTGCGAACCAGGTAGCACATCCGTTTGTGTAAAAAAAAATTCGTAAATATCTGTCTTTTTTTCGTAAAAATTCGTAAATAACGTGAATATATGTGTCGTTTCATCATAACGAGATGAATTAGACTTTCTGATTGTGTTTGCATATTCTACTGCTGTTATCACTCGACAATGTTCTGTTTTGTGATGTCACAACGTGGTTCACTGGGTAAGTAGTGTAATTATTAGTGTTGGGTTATTTTTAAGCGTTTTTGCGCTTCACCCAAGCCTCACTCGCTTCCCACGCGCTGCAACATAACTCATGTTTATTTTTCGACGTTCAGGCTTCTACTGCGCCGGAGGCGTCGACTGGCCCCGGCCGGGCAACGGGACCGAGAGCTACCTCGCCGCAATCGGCATCCCCGACAACTGCACTTGCTGCGGGGGTGCAAACATCGGCATCGGCGGCATTTGCCCGCGAGGCCACTACTGCCGGCAGGGAAGCGACAGCCCTGACCCTTGTCCACCCGGGACCTATTCCGATTTTCAAGGCGCGTGGGAGTGCAAAGTTTGCGAGGCGGGTTACTATTGCCCGCTACGGTCCACTGACTTCCTGGACAAGCCTTGCCCCGCAGGTCATTACTGCCCGCCCGGAACCAATTACTCGCGACAGTACCCGTGTCCAATGGGCAAGTACAACCCGTACCCGAATAAGACCTCGCCTGACGACTGCCTGTCCTGTCCGCCTGGTCAGTACTGTGACAGCGATGGCCTTCCGGGTACAAGCGGCAATTGCTCGGCTGGACATTACTGCATCCTGGAAAGCACCACCGCGGAACCTGTAGATTCGTTCGAAGGGAGCAACTGCCCCCCTGGGTTCTACTGCCCGGAAGGTTTGTGGCCTGGAGTTATGATTTGTGTGCGTTTTAGAAGTTCATTGAGAGACTTGCTATTACGCGTCTTGTCGATTGTGAACGTACGTCGAACATGACAGAGTTTTTTGTTGCAAAGGTCAAGATTGCGGTGGAAGCGTTTCAAATAAACTACGCACGAGAAACCTTATAGAAAGTATCGAAATACGCGCATTAGAAAGTACTTATAAATGTCCACAGGCACGGTCGAATTCCTCTTGATGTTATTTTTGTCCCAAGATTCGTGAAAAATGTAATTTTAAGATTGTAACTCGCAGGATCGTCCGCTCCACAGTCGTGCCCGACCGGATGGTACTGTCCCGACGCCAACATGACCGCACCGGGCAGTGAATGCGCCCCCGGCTACTTCTGCCTCAAGAACTCTACTTCTGCGAGCCCCGATGGCGCTGACGGAACCGGTTGGCCATGTCACGCTGGCCATTACTGTCCCCAGGGCACTACAGTTCAGCGCCTTTGCCCCCAAGGGACGTTTAACAACTATACCAAAGGAGAAAGCGTAGACGATTGTGAGAACTGCACAGCTGGCTTTCACTGTCCCTCAAGCGGCCTCACGAGCCCCAAAGGCCCATGTTCGCCCGGTTACTATTGCCCCGGCGGCGACACAACGGCCGATTCGGTGCCTTGCGATGTTGGCCATTATTGCGTGTCGCCATTCACTGATCAATCCCCGTGCGCTTCCGGCTCTTATCAAGACGAGAGTGCGCGCAGTTCTTGCAAGGTCTGTCCGGCGGGATTCGTTTGCAACGCGACCCACGGACCGGTGGTCAATCCCAATCAATACGCTTGTCCGAGAGGCCACTACTGCCCGAACGGAACCAAGTACGGCGAAGAGCACCCGTGTCCTAAAGGTAGGTTCGGCAAACTTGGTGAGGGGTAGGTCGGAGTGCGACTCGCGAGCGCGGAATTTTTGTTGAAGTTTGGTCGTTTTTCATTCTTCTCTCCTTAAATTCGGTAAATCTCTTGGTCGTCGCTTTGTCGTTTCGAAACAAAATGTGTTGCTTCGATAGGGAATTCATGCTGTAGTTTTATTGTTGACTGGGGCAAAGTCTGGGGATTTTGATAAGTCAAAGATTGCTGTTGAAAAAACCCAGCCCTTGCTTGTTTTCCATGACTTCGTGTCGCTAGATGTGCATGCGATAAATCACATTCAACGCCACGATCGTATTTAAAAAATGGCATTTTAACACTGAATGAGGCTTTATGTTTTTGTTTTTTTTTACCTTGACATAACTCTTTTTTGATGTTCGGTGATTAAAATATTTTTGCAGCTTATTCTGCACAGAGGCGGCACATTCGGTGCAGATGAGTTTCGGGTTTGATCTGTGTCATGCTCTTGCCTGCAAATGAACCCAGCTTTTCTTCTTCCCTTCTTTGAGTTATTTGTCACTTTTTCAAGCCACTAAAAAGCAAAGCACCGCACTGTTCACCTTGTCAAGTTTTTGAACACGAACACCCGACTCTACTACCGAGGCTCTCCGTGCTGCTAGAGTAGGGGCTCCCAACTTTCTCTGACCATGTACCCTTGTACCCCTTCAGTATTTCGACAGATCACCTTGTACACCTAAAATTCTTGTGACAAAAAAGTTGAGCAAAATAACTAAAAACCACTAAATTTTTAATAGAGCTTTTAGATGTTTAGAACTCTAAAGGATGTTGTTAAGTAACAGGGAATTTGTGTTTGAAAGTTTTTTTTCACTGATACATGTCTAAATGTTTGGAAATAGTAAAATACAAAGAAATTTTCCCTTTTTATTGTTAACCATAAACGTGCTCCTTCAGCTAGCAAATGTACCTCTAGGGGTACATGTATCAGTACCACAGGTTGAAAACTGTTGTGCTGGGATGCGGGGTTGGCTTGCTGGACAAGTTTGGAGTTATACGCTCTGACACCGCATTTGTTCCGCAGGCACTTTCAACACCAAAACAGGCTCGCAATCTGTGGAAGACTGCACCGATTGTACTGGCGGCTTCGCTTGTGACGAGGAAGCATTGATTTTCCCGTACAAGAATTGCTCAGCTGGATATTTCTGCAGGTGCGCGTGTCCTCGTAAGCTAGCCTTATTCATGTTAAACAGTTGTCAGGCTCTGCTTTACGTTGTTCATGCTTTCCTGTCCCGGTGCGGCGCTTTCATGCAACGCTGCAATGCACAGAATATTTGTTGTAACTGCGCCGCCAGTGGAAATAAAACGCTTGAATGCTGACCGCTAGAGCCGTTTTCACTTGAAACTACGTTCGCTTTTCGTTATATCTTTCGTTTTTTGTGGTTTACCTGTTCTGTGTGTGGAAGTCTTGTGACTTCCGTGCATTTTTGCTTGGCGTTGAGAGAACGTTTTAATGATAGCTTATTGTGTTCTGCATCACTGCACTGGAATGTTGGTGTTTTGCAAACTTTTTTTGTGCTGTTAAAGACTTTGGACAGTCACAAGACAGATTTTTCACAGGTCTTCAGCAAATTCCACTACGCCGAACCTTGGCCCGGGTGCGGCGGACATCTGTCCGGCGAGATACTACTGCCCAGAGGGGACAGACAACCCCACCGGATGCCCGGCTGGAACCTACAGGTGCACTGATGCTTCAGTTGTTCAAAAAATCATTGCTGAAGACAGATTTTATCCAATCATTGATGTTTTCCAGCACAAAGCCTGGGCTGAAGGACATGACCGAATGCGACAAATGCGATCCCGGCTTCTTCTGTAACTCAACTGCCCAGGGCACAGTTAGTGGCCCGTGTCAGAGTGGGTACTATTGTCCGGCTGGGTCAGTTGACCCCAGGCAGGTGCTGATGTTTATTTCTACGATCAGTGTTTCGCGCAAACGAGTTGTCTCTCCAGCGTGTAGAATACCCGCGAAGTGGAAGCAATTGCTTTTATTTTTCGATTGTTAGTGGCGCTTGGCTCACAAAATGGCTTCACTTTCGAGAACTTTTCTTATGGCGTTATTGTTTGCAAACTCCATGCTCTGGCATGCAATTCGTGCTTTTGATTGCTGCAATTCACACTGGAGTCGATTTGCTGTTTTTCCATTACGTCCTTCAAAGCTACAGTCTCTGAACTTTGCTCTTGTATCAACGAGCGCTTCCCATGCAATACACGGGAAAATAAAAGCTTTTGGGTTTATTTTCCTGTCGCAATTAATCAGCAACGTTAACCTTAAGCCTTAAACGTACCCCCCGGAACGTACACCCATGCTCTTTCTTAACGGGAGATTGTTATTTTATTCCGGTTGCAGATCATCTGTCCGGCCGGATCTTACTGTCCGCCTCAGTCGTCTGACCCAGAACCGTGCAAAGTGTCCACGTATTCCAACACCACAGGCCTGGAATCCGATGCTGATTGCACCTCGTGTCCAGCCGGCTATTTCTGCGATACCCAAGGCAAAACGGATGTAACGGGAGAGTGTCTGGAAGGTGATTTCAGTATCGTTTTTTTTTTGACCGCCCAATGGGTAAGCTTTTTCATACCATGCACGTATTGTGTTTTTGTGTGCTAAGAGGTAGAAAAGTCTTTGATTGGCAAGGCCGCATTATTAAAAATGGCTTATTTTGCTTATTTCAAAAGCGTCTTTTTCCCTGTACGGTTTAAAGAACTAAGCTCAACGCATTCCGTTGGCACGTTTCAGGCTTCTACTGCCCTAATGGAAGTTCGAGCGCAACTCAAGTGGAATGCCCGGTCGGCTTTTACTGTCCCAAACGCTCCGCCTGTCCTCAGTCATGTTCGGATGGTTACTACGCACCTGCGGCCAAGGCATCCGTTTGCGAACCCTGCCCGGCCGGTTCGTACTGCGTCGCTGCTGGCGATGGCAGCTCTGTGCGGAAGGATTGCCCAGCTGGTTATTACTGCCCGACTGGCACAGGTGCGTAAGATGCTTCATTGCTGTTACGATGGTTGCAGTGTTTTGCTGCTTAGCCTTTGCTTTCGCAGTTATGGAGTTTTGAGTTAACGCCGGTGGTCTCAAAGTGGTCGATATCGGCCCCCCAAAACTCAAGTGGACCATCCAAGGGGTCGATAAATAGTCACGGAGGCGAATGGAGGTCACTGACTGGCCAGGAGGACTATGAAGAACTGCTGGGTCTGCTAGAGCAACGAAGCCTCCAATTCAAAATTGCTGTTAATCGGGCAAGGAAAGCAAACGGCGTTTTTCAACAAATTAAACAAAATTAAGAGGGCTGATCAAATCTCAGCAACAGTAGTTTAAAAGTGGATTCGATTCGAATAATTTTTTATCAAATCACCCATTATGATGACGTTATGAAAACTGTACTGTTTGTTACGTCACAAACAATATTGTAGTGCATGTGTCGCAGTTCGGCGGTTGTAAGACTGGTAGTACAGCAATAAGTTCCGTAGTAGGACGGAGAACAATTTGACACATACTTTCCTTCCATTAGTAACTGCTGGGCTAGGCCACGGGGTCAACAGAAACTTGTATACTTTAACTGGGAGGTTAACGTGCAGAAAAGTTTGAAAATCTTTAAATTAAGCCACCAAAAGACGACTTGCCATTGACCTTCTACTCTTGTTTTTTTCCTGGAACGAAAAAATTTTATGGGCGGGAAATTTTTAATTTTAAATGTCCCGACGCTATTGGCTCAGCGCAATCAATCTCGTTTGTCGTGTAGTTTCTGTTCCAACTTTTGCCGTTCACAAGTCGTTTTTCTTTCGTTCTTCCAGGCCACGACTACAAAAGCTGCCCAGCAGGAACTTACTCCAACAAGGAAGGGCTGAGCAACATCACAGAGTGCACTCCCTGCGACGGCGGGAAGTACTGCAACGGCACTGCGCTGACCAGTCCCACGGGCGAATGCAATCCGGGACACTACTGCCTGTCGGGCGTGGCCACGCCCAACCCGGTGTCCAACGGATCCATCTGCGACATCGAATTGATATTCGTCCAATTCGGGGACCTTTGCCCGAGTGGCACTTATTGCGAGGAGGGGAGTGATTGGCCAAAGGTAAGATCGAGCAGGTGCTGGAGCGTATCGTCAGCTCGTTAGCGCTTTAGAAGGCGAGCTCTCTTTCCAAAACGTTTACAGCATCGAGATGGTTTGTTGCAAGTAATCGCGCAAGTGGTCGGCAAACTGGAATGCACTTGTTTAGGGGAAGTACCTTTTAAAAGTATGAAAAACGTCTCGTTGCCACGCAACCGAAAAGCTTTTAGGAAGCTTAGGATCTGAGCCCAGCTTCGTGAAGTTGGCATGTTTCATAACACATGCATTCTCGGCTGGCGAACAGGAAATAAAACAGGTTTACCTTTGTGCGTTGGCGCAGGTTTGCGAAACGGGTTTTTACAACAACCAGACCGGACAGAGCTCCTGCCTGCCGTGCGTTGCCGGCTATTATTGCCCAGAAGGAACCCAATCCTATCTCCCGTACGACTGTCCCGCAGGTGGGTGTGCTTCGTACCATTTGCGCTCAATATTACTCGCTCAATATTTCAACCGGTCTCGATAAAAACTGTTGACGTTTTCAGGTGTCGCGACGTTTTCTTAAATCGAAGGCAACCTTTGCAGTATTTGAAATCAGTGTCGTCATCCGGTGCGCGAGCTTAAAACAATATTGTCGTTTTTGTCATGACCAGATTGGTTGCAGATTTTCTTAGATCGAAAATGATTGCCTGTCTTAAATTGCTGACCTGCGTCCAGGACATTACTGCCTTCATGGCACCAAGTCGTCCACGCAATATCCGTGCCCCGAAGGAAGCTACAACAACCGCACGAATGCCATCAATGAATCCTTCTGCATTCCTTGTCCGGCCGGAAATTACTGTCCCGAGAAAGGCAAAGTGGGTCCGGGTGAACCGTGTGCGTCAGGTTACTTTTGCGTTGGTGAGTTCTTTCAATTATTGTCTGAGACTTTTTCTCCGGCGAGACGAGTGTTGATCTAAGGCAGGGGTTCTCAACCTGAGGTAAATTTACCCCCTGGGGGTAAATTTTACTTATCCTGGGGTTAAATTCAATGACACTGGAGTTACAATTCTTCGTTTTATTTTCTACAGCGCTGGTGAGTAAACAAAAAACAGAGGGTAAATTTTATGTTAGGAAGCTGACAAGGGGTGAACGGGAGAAAAAAGGTTGAGAACCCCTGATCTAAGGCTTTTGGTTATGGTTTTATCCACTGGATTGTCTAGAACAGCGTTTCATAACCTTTTTCTGCCTCAGCAGCCCTTTGGTCAGGCCTAAGGTCCAGCACCCCCTACCCTTGGCTAACATCTGGTTACTATAAGAATAAAGTAAAGACAAACGTATTCCTTTTACCGCCACATATGTGACCTTCCCCAGCACCCCCTGAAATTGATTTCAGCACCCCAGGTTAAGAAACCCTGTTCTAGGAGGCCATGCCGCTCAGCGATCAACTGATTTTTAGTCTACGTTGGTTTCGCTGATATCCTTCTTGCAAAATGAATTTTGCGATGTGCGGTTGAGGCATGAAAGATAACTTAGCTATTTGACTTGTTAATTTTGATTTTATTTTTTGAGAAGTTTAACCGAAATAGTGCATTCCATTCATGGTTTCAAGAGGAATAAACTTTGTGTGCGAAGAGGCAGAAAAAAACAATACCCCACGCGCCGAAGGAACAAAACTCTCTTTATCTGAAGGCGATAACCTAAACTTTTATTCTTATTGTTAATTTAACTCCTGCTGCATCACCTAACATCCCGGTCCTGTAAATCTTTCAGAGGGTTCCACATCAAACAAGCCAGCTAGAGGAGTATGTCCGGCCGGATCTTACTGCCCCGCCGGATCAGCCACCCCGACCCCCTGCGATCCGGGCAAAGTTTGCACCAGAACCCTCTTGACGGAACCGGACGACACATGCAGCTCCGGTTTCTGGTGCAGCGGCAACAATACCAAGGCTGCCCCGGATGGCTTCCAATGCAACAAGGGCTCCTACTGCCCGCCCGGCGTCACTTCCCCCATTCCTTGTCCCAACGGGACCTACTACTCCTCCGTCGACCACTCGAACAATGGCATCGCCTCAGAAGGCGATTGCCACCTGTGCGATCCGGGGAAGTTCTGCAGTGGCCTGGGCCGCACGAACGTGTCGGGCGACTGCGCCCCGGGCTACTATTGCCCCGAAGGAAGCACGTCGCCTTTCCAGCACCCCTGCACTGCCGGCCACAAATGCGAAGCTGGTTCTGCCGTCCAGGTTCAGTGCAACCCAGGAGAATACCAAAAAGAATCCCGCAAAGATTACTGCGACCCCTGCCCTGCTGGGTTTTACTGCCCGGTCGGTTTGCCTGTGGTGGACCCGGAGATATGCCCCGACGGGTATTTCTGCCCGAAAGGCACATCCGCCTTTCAGGACAGCCCCTGCACCACCGGAACCTTCAACAACGAAACTGGGGCATCAAACAACACTTCGTGTTTGCAATGCAAGGCAGGATACTACTGTCGCACTGGTGAAAAGACCGAGCAAGGCTCCGGGCCCTGCCAGGCCGGGTTTTACTGCCCCAGAGGCTCGGAATCCAGCACACAGGTCCCCTGTCCGCTGGGCTTTTACTGCCCCGAGGGCAGCGCTGTCCCGACGTCCTGTCCAAGCGGCACAGTCACGTTTGGCCGGGAAAGCAAAAACATTACTTCCTGCGAGCAGTGCGGGCCTGGCCAGTACTGCAGCGCCAACGCTTCTATCAGCGGCAGCCAAGACTGCTCGCCCGGTTTTATATGCCTCCGCGGTTCCGACACCCCCACCCCCACGGACGGCATCATGGGCTACCAGTGTCCTCCCGGGTTTCGGTGCGCTGCCGGTGCTACGGTGCCCGAAAGCTGCAATGTTGGGTCATACCAGCCCTCGGCGGGCCAGTCCACGTGCTTGCCTTGCCCCGCCGGGTTTTACTGCCCATACGTGAACATGTCTTCTGCCGAACCGTGCCCTGCCGGGAAGTACTGTGTAGAAAATTCGAGCTACACGCGGGACTGTCCGGACGGAACGTACACGAACGTTACTGGCACTGCCAGTGCCGGCGATTGCCTTCCTTGTCCGCCTGGAAGGTCAGTATTCTAAATTACAGTGCGCGGAAACTAAATATAACGAAGGCGTTCGTCTCTTGGCAACTACTAGGCGCTTGGGCTGAAATGTCATTGCTCTTTCGTTTGACAGAAGTTAGGATGGGATAACATTGACGCAATAACTTACGTTAGTGTAAAGACAAGTCGTAGCGCTGCGAAGCGATTCGTTTTCAGTTTCAGCAAAATTGAAACCTTCCCCACCTCTGTCTGCGCAACCCCCTTGGAACTATTTGCGCAGAAGTGCAGTGAAGTTCGACCTACATGCAGCGTTGAGAAGCAAAGATCAAGCCTTGTAGTAGTGAAATACTCTGGCTTTAACTCCCACGTGTTTTAATTTTTGAAAAAGTAGAAAAAAACATGCGATGTCAGTCACAAATTCCGCTCCCGTCGTTGACGCAAATTGAGTTCGCGACGTTTTGCGAGTGTTTGATTGTTTGGACTGTTGATAAAAATCTTGAAAGGTTACGCGATGGTTGCTCAGCTCGCTGGAGTTGCAATTTTCCCAGCAATGGTTCCTGCAGAGCTGATAGCATAAAAATCTACTCGCGTTTTTTTTGCCATGCAAAAGCACGAACAGGAGACGTGTTTCCGGTTAAATGCAAAAATACTTGAAACGCTGTGAGAGCTGCTTTTCTCAGTTTAATGAGCAAAATTTGTGAACAGAGTGCAAATAATCTCGCCCCTGGTTTATTTCACAGATACTGCCAAAACGGCCCAACCACCCCACCCGAATGCTCTTCCGGTTACATTTGCTGGGGACAATCGTCCAACGCAGCCCCGGTCTTCACCGACGCGTTCGACAACGGGCCTTGTCCTGCTGGGTTCTATTGCCCTCAAGGTATGAAGGCATTGTGTTATTCGTAGGGCAACTAATTCTTTGATCTAAAANCCTAAAATTTTGACTTTATTTTGACCTATAATTTTTTTGCGTTTGCATTTGCATAGTAATTCAGCCTTAGCCTTAGGTGTTGAGGTTAACCCAATAGCATATTCATGCACTCCATGCTTCAAAATTTAAAAAAAATTAGTAGTTGCCTTTGGGGACTATATATTGACAGGTACATTGATAATTAAAGGGTGCCAAACCTGAGAATATCGTAAAGGTAAAACACTATATGCAGTATGGATTGAGCATTCACCAAGCCAAGTACTGTAAGACCACCTTTCTGGCCTTAACACGCTTGTCCTACATAACATGCAATTGCCAAGTAGTGGGCAAAACAGCATTCTTACGTCAGAAATCGCAACAAACCCATAATAGATAGACAGATTTTTTTGGCAGTACTGAATTAATTTCGCTAAATGTACTCTCTAAAATAGCATAAACACCCGGGCACCGAAACAACGCGGAGGTTATCTAGTCAGATGCCCCATGATTAACAGAAGTGCAACTGGACTTGAAAAGCGCATCAATGTCTGGCATGAAAGTAAAGTTTTTATTTGAAAAACAAAACGTAGAATTTATTGAAAAACATTTTTTTTGCGTTTTAACCGCGATTAACCGCTACTTAATTGCTTTTTTGTCGTTGCGTGTGTGTGTGTTCTTAACGAGAAAAAGCGAAATAGCTGAAAAGCAACACTCCTTGCCAACACAACCCGCCCTGTAGCTTGCTGAAGATGTGAAAGAGTTCAGACACGAAGTTTTAAGAGTTTTTTAAAACCGGTTGAAGAGCTGCTAGTTCCACTTGAGTTTTGAAACTTATTAGGCCATTGTCATCACTGCTGTTGCCGTTCGCAGGAACTCGTACCCCTCTACCTTGCCCCTCCGGGACGTTCAGAAAAAGTGCCGGTGGCAAATCGCGGGATGATTGTTTGCCGTGTGAGGGTGGCCAATATTGCCAAGGTCCCAACGCTACCGGGCCGACCAGCGCATGCTCCGCCGGGTTCTATTGTCCAGCAAAAGTCGAAATAGCGGATGGCCGCCCAACTGGTTTCCAGTGTCCCGCTGGCCATTACTGTCCAGAAGGTGTCGCCGAACCAATCGGATGCAAGCCAGGTACATTGTAACTGCCGTATAATTTTTTTAAACTTAATATGTCTCACTCATTTAAAATCAAATCTTTTATAAAAATCTTACAAATCTACAATTCAAATCATTAAAATCTGCAAATCATAAAAATATCTTTCTTTCGAATGCTGGTTTTTCGTTGAGCAATCTCAGAAATGCAGTATATTTCCGTTTCTTGTGAAATTACGGCGACACCGCTACCCTGCAGGCGAAACGCGATTCGACCACTGCACCGCTGTAATAAACGTTTTTTACACGACACAGGAACCTACCAACCGTCCAACGGCTCGTCAGCCTGTCTGCTGTGCCAGCCTGGCTATTATTGCCTGAACGACTCGGTTCTCCCCACGATCTGTCCCGTCGGCAGCTTCTGCCCGAATGGTTCCGCTTCGGGCATCACTTGCCCAAACGGAACGCACGGCAGCGTCACCAAACTTTCAGACCCCTCACAATGCTCGAAATGCCCCACTGGAAAGTACTGCGTCAACGGCAAAATAACTGGTGAGTATGGGTCGCCATGCAAAACCTGTGTTCAGTTGGAATCAGGGAAGTCGCGATAAGACCGTGTGCATTGTGACGTATTGATCACTGCTTTCTTTTGATTGCGCATGTTGTCATGGAAGCAATTTCGCGCTGTTCGTTTGTGGTTCCAAAATGTTTTACACAGATTAACATTTGGAACTTCTTGTCTTTAAAAATAAGCACCCCTAACGACGTCATAAATTCCAGGTCCGTGCGCTCCCGGTTATTTCTGCATCAGCGGTAGCGGGACACCGACGCCCGACGGTTCGGACCGGGTTTCCGGTACCTTGTGCCCGTTCGGTTACTACTGCCCCGAAGGCACAACCGAACCGCAGCTTTGTCCCTCCGGTCTTGTGATCACCGTGGAGGGAGCGACGTCGAAAAACAATTGCACCGAGTGCCCGGCCGGGTTCCAGTGCGATAACAGCACCATACCGATCACTTGCAGTCCTGGGCACTATTGCCCCTTTGGAGTGGACATGACCCCCTGTCAGGCAGGGACTTTTTCGAACGTTTCTGGCGCCGTGGACAGCTCCACTTGCCAACCGTGCCCGGCAGGTTTCTGGTGCTCGGAGGTTGCAACCACCAACCCGAGCCAGACACCATGTCCCGTTGGTCATTACTGTCCGAAGGGAACTGGTGGTGCGCCATCTGCCAACATGTCCCTGGAGCCCGTGCCGTGTCCACCGGGTACATACCGAGACTCCGTGGGTGGCGCATCTTTGAGCGACTGCTTCCCATGCCCGGCTGGGTACTATTGTCCCGACGCTACGACTGTCTGCTTCAACTGCACCGATGCCGCGGTCAAAGGTCAGTTGGACTTCGCCTTGTTGCGCTGCAGTGATTGGCGTAGCCAGGAGGAGGGGCCATGGCTCCGCCTACTTTTTAAAAAATATCCAGTCATTTTTTATCTTGAGAGGCGGTATCCCAAACAAAATACTGTTGCTCGCCTAAAATCAGACGTTTCCCCCCCCCCGCCGAAAG
>JGI24159J19872_10001033_pt1 | contig 29113 bp, 19 predicted proteins | sample Ectturendosymbi4_FD_19872 | JGI IMG/M metagenome (IMG submission 19872)
CCCCAGAGAACAGTTACGTGGCCCCCAAGAGGGACGAGGGCCCCGTTTGGGAAACTCTGACTTAGAAACAAAAGCTGCAAACGTCTGGGATCTCGTCCAAAAGGATCAATAAAACCTTGCTACACAAACCGGACAATTAAGTAGACCTGTATGTGGACACGACTACGGAAAAACTTACTAAACTTACTACAATTAGAACATCACGCAGGTTTTGCAAAATTGACCAAATGAATTATGAAAACTCGCCACAGCAAATATAGCTTTGCACTCAGTATTCACTCTGATGTCAGAACTAAACCTTAACGATTATGACGCATTCCACAAGCCTGCATAGATGTATTCTACTGTAACAAGCCAAGTAATTTTATATTGCATGAAAAGAAGCCTGCATAAGTATAATTTGACACTCAGGCACATTGGTCACACTCCCACTAATAATGGATTTTTTAAACTTGTTGAAGCATTGCTATAGACCCACTCGTGCTTCTTTTCACAAAGTACAAATATACGTGGCTTACCACTATCAACATGTCACTGACTCGCTGCATTACCTGCCAAGACGTCTGCGTTCAACAGTCTCATGCAACAAAACGCCTGCCACCGTAATATAAAGCGAATATTTGCAGATTTGTTGCCATGATAATATTACGCAATAAAGACCAACAATAGAACAATCCGCTAGCGACATTCGCAACCCACCTCTGCAGGTAACGGAGGGGACACGAGTGAACTGCAAGCTCATCACTGCATAACACTACAAGTGTGAACCTGACTCTTGTGCAGTGTGAGTTTCATACCGGCTAAAAAACTGTCATTGCAAGAATCAAATCAATTAATCGGAATTAAGATACCGACTTCAGGCTTTTCCGGAAATATTTGGTTCTTAATCCCAATCTCCAGGCGGGTGGCAAATGCCCGTTTTGCCTCCCATGCCCCATGGACACCCATGCGATCATTGTATATTTTATATCAGGTTCAATAAACAAGGCTAGCTCATCCAATAAAACGAAGAAGCGCTTTTGACTAATTGTTAGCAAAGTTAAATTTTAGCATCTTTAGCGAGTAATGTGCAGTACAAAAGTATTTTGGCGATGATTTTAAATGAAATCAAGTGTCCTAACAACACCTCTTTAGGTCTGGTGGGGGTGCATCCCCTGCATCCCCCCCATGTGTCCGCGCCTGCATAGAAGGCTTACAGCAAATTGCGCAAAAGCACACTTTCACCTGTCACGAATGCCTGACGAGAGATACGTTAAATTAACTGGAGCAGCATATTACGTACATGACGCAAAGCTGAAAATAGGAAATTTCCTTTGTTGTAAACCGGTTGGAACGCAATGCAACTTTAAATAGTTTACTTTTCTCCAGCTAGTTCCTAGTCTCTACCGTCATGGCTGCTTATTAGGGTGAAATAAATACGGTCGAAGAGTGTGGCAAGACTACAAGCTCTAAGAGAGACATTATAAAAAATTTTTATTGCGATATGATTATGTAGTCGTTTTGAACAGTGCTTGAACTTCATCGTGGTAGAAAATGCTTATAGTTTTTGTTTTTCATATTAAATGCGGTTGGAAACAACTGTGATATTTACACGACTTGGATTAGGAATATGTTTCTAGTATATAAAATTCGCACTACAGTGGTCAAGGCACGTTGAAAAACTTCCATCAACCTCAAAATTATCTCTGTGTTCCAAAATTTTGTATTTTGTCTAAGAGGCGTGTTCCATACGCCCTGCTTGAAAGTTGCAGTTACCAGTCCGCAGCCGTATTTCTAAAAACGCTGCTTAAGGCTGTCAATCAACATTTCCTGTTGCTAGCATCGCGCTGTTTTGCTGCTTGATAACAAATAATTATGTATATGCGAAGGAAACTCAAGTATTTCATGAAGCATTTCTACTGCAAAAAATCGACGGAAGTATAACAACTTTATTACTCTCGAACAAATCCAATTGCCCACATCTCCTTTCAATAAGCAACGGCATATGTTACCTGCAACAGCGATACGTAGGCAATAAATACGTTGTCGAAGTTCACTCCCAGGTTTTTCCAGAGCACTTTACCATGAGTAACATTCGCCAGACAGTCGCAAGTAGCTTTGTTGGTCACATTTATTGGCGGTATGTGGTAGTGGTTCCGTAGTGCTTTCCAGCTGCGTGTTCAACTTGAGTTTAAATCATGCCGGGGAACGGAAAACAGTTTAAATCATGAAGAAACGCGAAATAATCTTACAGAGAGTAGTGCTTTCTATTAGTCTTAGCTCGGGCTAAACAGAAAAAACGCTTAGCAGATTGCAGGCTAGGATTTGAATTTTAACTTGCGTGAATAAACCATACAATAATTGAGAGTCTGTAGCTCCTGAATAACCTGAATATACCAAATGCAGACAATCATGAATACACTGATGCACTGCATTGCAGTAAGAAATTTAAGGCTTTTTCAGGCAACTTAACAGCAGTCAGTGCAATCAATCAGTAAAATGAGCAATTTGCTGTGAAAAAAATAAATAAGATTAAAAATGGACGAGATGGAGGGAGTAAATGGATTTCCTGCAGTCAAAAGCAGTGTTGTATCGAGAGTATGGAAGGCAAGGCTCGTGCCATGGGCGCCACTTTGATGGGGGCGCAAAAATTGCCAAATGTTAAAATTTGTAACTTACTGCTTCTTCAACCTGTATTTTGCGCCCCATATAACCATTGATTGCACAGCTGCATCAACACAGCGCCCTTATCTAATGTCGGGCGTGTTGCGCCAACAACAAGCATCATTACAGAACTACGGTGTTGTGACAAAACACGACAGTCAGACATTGTGACAGAACTAACAGTTCGCTGCCATATTTAGACGACCCCTTCCTTATCACGCAATAAGAAAATGTGTTTCATTTTTACAAGAAATGGTCATTTGCAGTTGCAATACGTTTGTGATTTTTTTGTAAGATTTACAATTTGGTCACGCAATACTATGTATGAACCACGATAAAGTTATTGTTTGAATGTTTCGATATTTCTTATGAGTATAGAAGCACATTACGGTCCTCATGGATAATTTATAATTTATTTGACTACAGAAAAATAAAACCATATTTTCTTTTTTAAAACATTTGTTTTTTTCATGACTTATGTGTCGCAAATATTATGCCTGTATCTAATATTCAAATTATTAAAAAGGGCGCACATTTAAACATTGCCATGGGCGCCATTCTGCCTAGATAGGCCACTGGTCAACGGTTTCCATCTTCAGGTGTTTTCTTCCTAAACGGGGAAATGCTTCTGAAGAAGCCATTTTCGTAATATGTAGTACAGCTTAATTTGGTTAATTCTTTTCTGAATACAACCACAACAGTGCACAGTTGGGCGCAAAATCACTTGCTACGACCAGGGGCTGCCAAGGTGTAATGGCGCCCGGGGCAAGAAAAAAGTTTGGCGTCCCCATGTTCGAACCTAAGATTGTTCGGGAGCAAATGTACTGTATTGAAGAAAACACTTGCGGCGTTGTTAGAACTTTTCCGCTCCCCCAGTGATTGGGCGCCCAGGGCATTGTGCCGCCTTTCCCCCCTTGGTACGCCCCTGGCCACGAAAATACATATCGTTAAGGAAATAGCAGGATTTTACACAGGCAGACCAAGCATTTTCTTTGGTATAAGGTCCACGGAAATTTTGATTTGTTTATTGTTGGTTTTCATTGTTATTAATAAATTTTTTACATGAGAATTCTTAAATTTAAATCGAAATGCTTGTAATCTCAATGAGATCTTGAAAACGTTCCTAAAATACTTTAGAAGAATTTAGACCCTTAAAAATTCAAAAAAAAATGAAAAAATTTTATTGAATTTCTCGTCCTAACATGTTTAAATTTACAAAACAATTCTTGCAAAGTAGATAAAAACAATTTATAAAGTGAACCACATTGTCTTCAACCTGTATAATTTTTTCATCACAATAATTTTCAAAAAAAACAGCTGTCTTCTAATGGCATTAAGGAATGCACAAAGTTGTAAATAAGAAATGAAAGAACTTATCGACTGCAATATTTGATATTTCACTAGAATGTGTTGTAATGGTGATGTATTTTAGGAGTTTCTGTAAAAGAGCGATGGCAGTTTTTATTGATGTAAAAGAGCGATGGCAGTTTTTCTGAATAGACAAGGTAAACATTAAAATAAAAATCGTTTTTCCAAGTGAAGGTAAGCTTTTAGCAAAAAACTCTTTTCTAATTTTAAAAATTGTTTTCAGTTTTGTTATACAGTACAATTCTGTTATTTCTTAGCTATCTTTTACGATAAAGCATTATCGTAATGCGATAAGCATTATTGTAATGCGATAAAGCATTATCGTAATGCGATAAATGCGTTTTGTTAGGTACAGTTAAATGACAAAATCAGAAAAGTTGTTTGATGTCGATCCCATTTTGAGTATCGTTGGGCGTGGCCTTTCTTAACTTCATTAAAATTCTTTTTAATTTTTCAAGATACGGCAGTTCGGGAAGTTTGTGGATGACAAGGGACCAAAGTCATCGTCTACCCTGTCCTGTAAAGAGATATGACAGCGCAATGCATGGCCTCTTCCTTTCCGGTGGAATGATTGCCGCATGACTGCGCTTGCAGTCAAAACAAGGCCTTTCCGACACAGACAAACGTGCCCACACGTCTTCCCGCGATACCAGTATTGCCATTTTAGCTGATTTGCTGCTAAATCTAGCAGTATTTTCTCACTGTTAGTTGCAAAATTTTCAATCTAGCAGTTAGCTGATTTTCTAGCAGGATTTTAAAATCTTTTGGCAGGCTTAACAAGTAACAAATTCCTGACAAAAATTTAGAAGATGAAAACTTTTACACCTACTTCATCAAAAAATACTTTATCTTCTTCAAAAAGCTTTACATTGTGCAGCACCAGGACTAGGCAAAGCCAGCTGCCTTCAAACGTGTGGAATTTTTATTATGACGCAACCAACTTGCTTCAACCAGATAATTACGTCATAATAACAAGTAACTAGATGGTTTGGTGAAGTTTTGCTTCTGCGCTTAGTGACCGCGTTAGGTTCAAAGACTACATTGGCTTTTCATTTTTGGAGATGTGTTATTTGTTTAGATGTTGTCAACAGAGTAGCACTATAGTTGATATCATGTGTTGTGCATTTAATTGGAAGTATACATCCAATACCATAAATGTATTATAAATAATTTATGCAAGCCGTACGATCAAATGAAAAATATTTGCACAAATTTAAATCAAGCATGGCAGGAAGACACATGTTATTTTTTAAAAAGGCACGTACTTTTCAAAATCTTGTGGATGCCAAACCTTCTCTCCTGTTTCGCGCCATATGCAGGAAGCCATTTTCCCGGCAAAAAAGTTTACACCCATTATTGCAAATATCAGCCAAAAAACTAAGCAAATTACAAAAACGTTGGCGATTGAAGGAATAGATCGGAAAAGGGCATCGGTAACAATCTGCAGAAAAAAAGATGTCCGAGATCATTTGAAGTCAAATCATGGAGAATTACAAAATTGAAACCAACTCCCATTAAAGAGAAAGAGGCAAAACACAAAAGAAAACCCACTTTGTGCGTCATAGACTTGTCTGTGCTAAGTTTTTAATGTTAAGAGAATAAACTTCTAAGCGGCATCATTTTCAAACTGTCAATATACGGCGATCATTGTGTTTGTAGGCTACATTTAGCACCACTCTTTCCTTCAGAATTAAAAGACATTCCATTGTGACATTCCCAGTAAATTAAACTGGTATAAAGCTCTCTCTGTGCCAGGGAGGAAAATGGCTGATCACTACTAACATTAGACTCTTCTAAATAAGAACGGCAGGGTTGGGGTTGTTATTACACTGTGGATTCGTAAAAAGCAAGAAAAAACAAAATGTTTGCAGGTGAAAGTAAGTGTTTTAAACCAAAATCGCAATTATTCAGGGAAAAAGAGCCCGGCAACGAAACCGTCAACACACAAACACTTACGAACCTTTATCCCTTGGAACCTAGACATAGCTCGCAGTGGACGGAACGCTCGCAAACTTCGCAAAACCCGCAGAAACGATAAATCAGCAGTATTCAAGCTTGTATTAGCCGCGGCTATTTCCAATGACAAAGATATCAGTGACACCTGGCAAATAAAATAACGCCCCAGTTCTTTAAGGCAAAGTTTTTGCAGCCCGCTCGTTGCAAAAACGAATAGCCTATGAGTCAAATCAGGGTATGATGCATACAGGGGCGGAGCCAGACATTTTTATTTGGGGGGCCACTGGAGGGGCCAGTTTTGCAGCAAGGGAGCTGTCAATGGTCTGTGTAGGACTTTCAGAAAGAGACCTGAAAAATTTTGGGGGGCCACTGGGGGGGCCAGGCAAAATTTTGGGAGGGCAGTGGCCCCCCTGGCATCCCCCTAGCTCCGGCCCTGGATGCATATATTGTAATCTCTGCAGCTATCTTAGCTGTTTTAGAAAACGATTGTTTTATCAGTACAGTTCTATCTTACACTAGTTTCTCACCAACACAATGAAGAAGTCTAGCAAACACCATCCATTTTTAAAATATTTCTTCAGCCCAAATCCGATCCATTTCATGATCATTTCAGTGAAGAAAATGGCTGTGAATAACCGGTCGCAGATTAGCAGAATGTATTCTAACTTGGGTCGCTTTGATAGGTTTACGTCGTCGAAAACCTGTAAGTAGGCTGAATTAACCATATGTCAAACACTGTTTGCATTTCTCTGCATAAGACACGGTAGTTATTTCTGGTTTCATAATTAGATAAGGTGAGCATTAACAGGATTATACAATGTAAAAGAAAACACTTCATTATGCTTGCTTTGTTCTCGCTTTGGAGTGGCACAAGTGGTCTGCGGGCGCCTTCGCTTAAATCTGCACTGTCAACGGCAGTTCCGCACGTGAAATTTTTACTTGCACGTTTCTATTATCCATTAACTTCGATATGACCGACTGGGAAATGAACACAGCCTAACGGCTTTAGAAGCGCGTGCTCATCCCGATGCCACTGTACCACTTAGTCGGTTGATACAATGCAACGTTGGTAAAACAAGAAAACCGTCTACCATACTTAAGAACTGACTTTGAAATACCATGAATAGGTCAGTTAGTTTAAAACCACCCAGTAACGATAAGATGGCGAATTAACGAACAATTCTTTCATAATTTTCAAAAAATCTGCTAACCAAAGCAACGCTGCTAAGGAGAATGACGAAGATAATAAAGGTTTCAAAATGTTTGTGCTGCACAACGTTGCCCATTTTCTTGCTGAAAGCGCCCCAGTACTGGAGAAGTGTTTTCTTGTTCATATGTAGAGCTTTCTTGTTGTTGAAGCAAAGTGCGCCACGTATAGGTCGCCATACTGTGCCCCCAAAGCGCATACAGCCTGCTTTGCTGGAGTTATTTTGATGGTGCTCTCTGCATTCTGGTTTCGTTGCTGAAGCTTGCACTTTTCTTTCACTCTGTGAAAACACAAGGGAAAACTCAAGTTGTATACCGTCGTTGAACTGATTATATAATTTTCATCAGTATAAAAACATTGGTTTGCATCAAAACGAAAAAGTGCTCTCAGCTAAATTCTTCCAATACCACAAATTTTCCAAAAACTTGTATTTTTAACAGCAAGCTTGTATACGAAATGTCAGGCGTTCGTATTCGAAGACACCGTTTTCCCGCCAAGTTTTGCCAATGTTTATGTCATTAGTGTCAACTGTTCAGATACAAATATGCTGCTGTTGGCTGGTCGCCTGTATGCATCATTTACCAGAGTGTTATTTAGTTTATGCTATAAATGGAACTTTGTCAAGTGAAACACATCAGACTAGTAAAAAATTCATTTCGCATATGGTTTTGTTTTTATCGTATCTTGTGGTAAATTTTGAGATTTGTCTCGATTGTGCTTACAACCGCAAATTTTCCTGATACGACCCGGTTAAATGTTATCAAAAGGATTATTTTTACACGGTGTACCTTACCACAAACAACCTTAATTACAGTCGTAGAATCTCTTGAACTATAACATGTTGTGGGCAATATCTTGGTCTTGTTTTATAAACACCAATTGCTTTTTAAGTTTATAAATTATCTTTCTGGCAATACAATGCTGAAGGAAAAATTTTTGACTAACTTGGGTTTCACTGCGAGATTTTTTGATATTTCAAACCTTAAATGTTGGTGAATATGTCACGATGTCGTGCTTGCATACAAGCGGATTTTTTAAAGCGTTTTAGGGACCCGATTTGGGTCCCTAGCATTTCAAATCGGATCCCTAGAATCAGACAAATCGGGTCCCTACAGATCCATACCGGGTACCTAACATTTTCCTTAAAAAAACCCTGATACAAGTGTTGACTTACGTGTAACATTAACGATGCAACCATGTCTTCCACGAAAAAATTGTTACTTGCATATATTTTTGCCATACTGTCCGGGATGTGTTGTACTGTACATTGGAGGGTTACTGGAACCAACTTTAACGTACACAAGGAATTTTTCATACGTTGCAGTATACGTCACTGCTTGCGTATTCTTAGCATCGGATGACATACGTTAAAGTTTCAGCAGTTTATATATTTAAATCGTTCCTACTCCTGATGCACGAAACGCTCAAACATGAATACACCTGTGCCTTCTACATCAATTTTTTATTCATATGCAGTCGTGCACACTACACTGCTGGAGTTATAACAGTCCAAAAAATAAAGTCAAAGTACCGTGGTGTTGCCACCGGTTTTGCTTTCCGCATTTAATTCTTCAGTGTTTTTTGACGGAAGAGAAGTGCTTTCTTCAAGGTATTGAAAATCTGGGCACGTTTTCCATCCAATCTGTTGGAAATTGGAACCTCCAGAAAATTTTCCAATGGCAATATCGATGTTTACGGTATTACTGCTCTGTACCATATCATCAATATATTAGTTAAGTCAATGACAAACAGAAAAAAACACCTATCAGCTTCTGCACTAACATTCCACGTCAAACAAATCGTTTTGAGAGCAGACATGGGATGATCGTAATCGTCAATCGTAATCGATTACAATCGATTACATTTTTTGAGTAATCGTTATTGATTGAACTGACCAAAAATGAAATGTAATTGTAATCGATTACATTGCCAATTTAATCGTAATCGACGGTTACTTTCTCGATTAAAAATCGGAAATCTTCACTCTACATCACTGTGCGATGAACCGCAGCTGTGGTGGCTAGGTTTCCTCCTTTATCATCGTTTGCTATGGTCACGTTTCAGGGGAGGTTATTTGCCCGTCTGTGTGGGTTAAACACAGATAATCCATGGGCAAGCACAGAGTGTGTAGCTGATTCTCCGTTTGTTCCAGCTAGTCCTCCTGTTGGCCGCCAAAAGTAATGTAGTGAGTCTAGTGTAGTGAGACGTAGCAACAAAACTAGGAGCTTTTCTTTAAAAACGGATTGACACTTCTGCAACAGAATAGCGGGACTTTACGAGGAGAGGTGTTGGTTTTATTAATATATATTCAGAGTGAACTTATGAATGTAAGTGCTGGAGTAGGCCATGTATATAATTCGTACAGTAATTTCTATACAGTAAAAAAACTTTATTTTCAGAGGAATAAAGCACTTTAATCCAAGTCGAAAGTACCTTTCCACAACACTGATAACTAGCATGTCAACCGTGATCTACCAGATACTGGTAAAAAAACTCAGCGAAACCAGTGAGGCTTTGTTGACCATTGACTTTTCGTTTAATAGACAGATGTGCAGCTATATTGGCATCACTGTTCATTTCATTTCAAATTAAGAGCTGCGCAATGCTATGTTGGCTTGCAGACGATCGTAACCCGCAGTTAGAAGAAATAGTCACAAATTTTGAAATGACTAACAAACGATATTTCAGCGTTGCTGGACGAAAATTGAAGCCTGATACACGTCGTTTGACTGATAAAAGTTTTGAAGCGTTGATGTTTATCAACTGTAACAAAGATTTTAAACAATGATTGTTTTTGTAAACAATATTTGAAGTGTTTGTTGCAGTGGGGTAACTGACGGGAGGGAAGAGAGCACGATTTGACCCCCCTGGCACGAGAAATGTATAAACCAGGCCTCACTTAGCTTATCTTTTAGCTTTAGTATTCTTTTCATTGGTTTTTAGCAGATTATCATCTTTTTGCGTTTTTCGGAGCATTTTCCAATGCTTTGGGGTTTTAGTAGAGCCTTCCACTTCCGGATTCACCATCATTTCTCAAGTTGTTTTCTGAGTGTTGACTAGTAGTTCCCCTACAGAGGCAAGTGTGGCTTTTTTCGCTAAGTTTAACCTCTAGCTCAAACCTCTAGTTGCACCACTGGTTTGTTGACTGCACGAACATCTCAGTAAACAATCATTCTATTTGAATAAGAGCTGATGATGCCGACATCGTAGGCGAAATATATACTCTGTGAGATGTTAAAGTGTCTGATTCTTTGCCAAGAAAGGATCTCTTTCCATAGACAGTAAACAATCAATGTGTTTCTTCTTTTTTCCGGTGTTTATCCTTACACATCAGTAATGTCGTTTGTTGCATTGATTCATATCGTATGTTATCAGAAAATTTACTTACATAAAACCATGCAAATGGGTTTTGTTTTCTTTGTAAAGGTGTTTCAAGACAATTCTAATAGGCGATTGTAGTCGTAGTTACTTTCAATGCAATCGTAATCGTAATCGATTACATTTGTGATGTAATCGCCCCATGTCTGATTGAGGGCGACTTCCAGGCAGATGTTGAATGGACTCGGGTAGTAGTCTAAGTTCAACCAACCGTCTTTGCCTCAAGTTCAAGTCGGCGGTTCATGTACCACAGCTCTTCCAAGAAAACATAAAAACACTATCATTGCGAGAGGCGCACTCTCACTAAGATATGAAATGCATTCATTGATGCTGGGTAAAGAAGCCAATCATGACTTTTGAAAATGGACTACGCTGGGTTTCAAGATGAAACGAATTGTATACGTCTGACGAAAAACGAGCGAAGGAATGTGTTAAACTTATAAACGATTTTAGATAGCAAGAATGTGTATTCAGTCTTTATCCCACTATCATTAGCTCAGCTTAATTTACAAGACTAAATTTCTACAAGAGAGCAAGCATTCTCACAAAAAGGGCCCGAAAACTGAAAGTAACTTGCAGTGTACCCGATAGATCAACAAAAAATACATAATTGTCAGTCGATTTGTGCAAGATACAACAAAACGTTGCGTTGGTAACAAAACAGTGCCACGTCAGGCAACGCCTTGTTCTCAACTTTCAAAAACAAGCATCGCTTGTTTTCAATTTTTTTACGATAATGAGAGTTATTGTTAAGTGACTAGGAAAAGACAAACTCGAATTTCCATTTTCTTTTGTACGGAGATAAAAGTGGTTGGAAGCACCTCGTTGCAGCAGTTTTTTGGGGGGTTGTAACATTGCTAGTTTAATGATGTTTTATCCGTGTATATGAATCCAAGACTTAAAATGTACAAGTATCATTTTACCCGCCCGTAACAGATGAAAATTTGGTTTTAATTTATTTAAACCGTTATCGTGTATTATGGAGGCAACTGCCTCAGCAAGGATTTTGGTTGAGAACAATACACTGTAAATCAACTCAAAGTAAAATTTCACCCCATCACAACTTATACTTCACTAACGCTTGTATGCCTCAAGACTGGTGGTAAGTGCGTCCGCTTTGGTGCTGGTGTCTGGAGTTCGGCTCTCGGCCGGATCTTGTCAAGACCTTGTAAATTGGCACTGCAGCCTTCTTGCCTGGCGCACGGTGTTGCAATCATTGTGTGGTCTACGACACAATTCGAACGAACGTATTCAAGAAAAGAAAAAGTTAGCAACCAATGTGCTCAACGAAAAGTGTAAAAGTGTTCATCGTGGCAACCTCAGATGTTGGCGATGGTCAAATCTAACATGTTGCTCGACGGTCAAATCTAACAAAAACGAAAACTACTGAAATGTTTCATCATTGCAACCAGTGCACTTGCGCAAAAGCAAGAAAGCTGACAGTAAGTCTAGCATCGGCTGTGGTGAGGTTGATCGACCGACAAAGAACAAACACGATCTTCCAAAAACCGTGCAGGGTGTCACGTGGTCTTATTGTCTTTGCCTGGTATTTCTTATGTAACTGATCACAAGACTTGGCAGCGCAACATTTGCTCGGTTTCCATATTTTCAGTCTTCGGCGCCATGTTTTCCTGTAATCACAACCTGCTCGCACGCCACCGTCTTTCTGTCTTGTGACATTGCGAAATGTACGTTAGTAAAGTAAGCCAAGAACTTTTGAAAATTATCGGTTTTCCGTCATGCTGATTGCCACTTACGAAGATTTTGTGAGCAACACCTCATGTCACTGGAAAATTGAGCAAACATCATGCTATCTGAAAATTCGTTTTTTTTCGTCTTTTTTTGTGTCAACCCGGATTTCCGTCACATCATCTCGCTGCGCGCAATGCGCCCCAACACATTCGAGCGTGTAACAGCAACTCGTGAAGCCACGAAAGTGCAAGTAACTTGAACGCTAATCCACGTACATTAGAAGTCCCACAATGGGCAAAGCAAATGCGATTCTGCTTTTTCAACGAAGTCTCACAATAGGCCATGACAAACGCGATCTCGCGTTAAATTGAGGTATCAAACGAATAACTCAATTGTGCGCGCCAGCGAAGTCTCCTAACGAGACATGACGAGAAAACAGTTGTTTTCTGAAGTGAAGTCTCATGATGAGCCATGACATGAGAACGATGTTCTGTCAGCGTTTTCTGCATTTAAGTCGCAGATGCGCATCCTAACGATACGTAGAGCTGACTTTTGGGCATGTTACTTTCTGCCCTCGCAGCCATGTGCGGTCGGTTCATGTATCATGTACCGTCAATTACAAGTTCGACATACAGTAAGATGCTGATGTTAGAGACGTTTCGCCATAGAAAAAAACAGCAGGAAGCAGAAGCAGATCAGTGTGGGAATAAACCATCAGTATTTGTGGAAGTATCCCTAGGAAGGATAGTTACAAGGGAACGACGTACGGCATTTAATACTATTAGCCGAGGCATTTTGAAATAACGCAAATTCCTTTCTGAAATAGTTTGTTGCGAGTCCTTTCAGAAAGTGATCGTAAAAACGATATACAGAAGAGCTTCCGGGAAAATATGTTGTAATCCGTTGCGTTGTACTGTTGTATATATGGTTTCTGCAATTGCATATGTAACTCATGCAAATATGGCTGGTGCTACACACTGGCTCATGTACAGCGACAAAATCACAATAAAATCTATCTAATTTAATTCTGATTTCATTCTAATAAATCTATATATCAGTGAGTGTTACAGCGCGTCGGTCATTGCCAGTCAAGAGTACAACTCCCCTCCCCCTAAACTTACAATATGAGATTTCTAGTTGCCGGATTTCTTTTGACGAGTCTTTGTTTGGGCCAGGACTCTTTTGTACATGAATACCTAAGCTTCTCAAATAAAGTAGCGCAGCCAGAATGAGGCCGAAGAGGCCATGGCCCCCCGAAACAAAGTTGCTAAGATTTTTACTGGTGCTTTAAAAATGTTATAAAACTAACGGAAGGAACAGTCGGACTAAAGACAACGTCAGTGACTGACGACGTCATTGACTGGCCCCTCTCGAACAAAACTTTTGGCTGCCTACTGCTCAAACACCAAGAATAAAAATCGAAGTTTATATTGGGAAGTATGAGGTTTCACTGTCCTTAACTTTGACTGCATTTTTTTATATATTTCAACTCGCTAACGCCTAAAAAATTGTAATCGCATCCCACGAAAAGCAATGCATGTTGTTGCTTTCATATATCGAAAATCACACTTCCTTTGATAGTAAATAGTAATAATTAAGCTATAAGGCACATATAAACATTTCACGTTTGAAAGTTCTTCTGTTTGATTACACAGTTCAATACAAACTTAAGAATGTTTAATGAAAACAAATAAAAAAGTACCGTCGTAACTTCACGAAAACAAGATTCTCCGTTGGAAATAAACGAATTCTTCTGTGTAAATACAGGAGAAGACGTTGTTTCATTCAGTGGTTTCACTTTTTTCTTTTTCGGAGGTATCTTCGGAAGTGCCTGTAAGGACATCATCTTTATGGAAGTTTTGTGTTTGCATGAAAAACATAAACGTCTATAGTAAAACGCACAAATAGGTGAAGAATACAAGAAATAATATCACCCGATTTAACACACATGCTGCGTTGTTTCTGCCTACTTTAAAATCATTGGCTTTTCAATGAGGTGTTGGTTATAACGTAGGACTGAATTTCTGAAAGTTCTTAACCTAATCGACCTAGGAATACAGTGACTTGACAGCCAGTAACAGGCTGCCGTCAATACCGTACTCCAGCAACACTCCACCAAACTTTTCTCAAGAGAGCATGTCGTATGCTTTTTCGAGGTTCACAAAACGTTCGCAGGCATTTTGGCGTACTCATATAATTTCTCAAAAATTTTGCGAGTGAAAATTTAGTTTGTTGTGCTATGGCCAGGACAAAAACCGCACGAGCATCCTCCAGTTTAGGTAGAACTATTTCGCGGATCTTTTCTCAATCCACTTGGCATACACCTTTCAAGGGAGGCGAAGGGGAGAGATGCCACGGTTAAGAAGAAAAATACCATTCCTCCTGTCTCACTTCTTGTGTAGCAATGATGACATGAATGATGAGGAGCAATGACAACCCCAGTTTGCCAATCTATTGGTACTCTTCCAGAACGTCATGTTATTTGACACATACGAGTCAACCAATTAACTCCTCGATTCATGGCTCTATGAGGCATACCAGGTCGAATTTCATAAAAACTTGGGGCCTTTCCAGCCTTCAAGACATCCGTCGCAGTATTGGTATTTCCCTTCCCTAACTGCACCTCCTGTGTGTCTGATGGTGTAACAATAGCAGGGTTCAAAAGATCTTTGAAATACCTTCTCCATCTGCCAAGCATGTCCCCATCATTGCTGAGTAAGAGTAAGACATCAATTTGGTCTTCCTTGGTTCTAGCAACATTAGATATTTTGCCGAAGAGACGCAGGATGGTTGGCCAAAACACTTTGTCGGCTTGCCAGAAACTGTACTCAAGTTTGTACAGGAAATTCTCCCAAGATTGCACTTTGGACTTTTTCACCGTGACGGCTGCGGATTTTCGTGCCATAACGTACCGCAAAAGCAGAGGATCGGCTTTTTCTGGAGTTGGGCTTCGCAGGCTACTTTCTTTGCTTGAATAGCATCTTTCACTTCCTGGTTGCCCTACAAGGTTACCTTTTAGCCATTATTCGCCAAACCGAGCTGTTTCCATCGGCATACACTATGGATAAAGCTACAGCTGCTTTGAACAGCTGTCATTCCACCTCTGTTTCGGATGTGCATTCTGAGAGTTCTTGAAACAAGGACGGTTAGCTGCTAGTAAAGGTCTTTCTTACATCTTTATCCAGCAGGGTCTTCCACTTTATTCGGAAATACGTTCCTGTCCTACGGATTTATGCAGGAGGCCCCGCTGTTTTTTTCAAACGTAAGTTGCAGACCACTTTCGACGCAAGCGTCCAACTCTAATTGAAACAAGTCAGCGTAAATTATGCAGAAATGAATGAGCGACAGTTGGCCCAAAGAATCTCTGTACCAGGTGTAGTTGTACAAATCCCTGTGTTGAAAGAAAGTATTCATGATGCACAGAGTGCACCATCTTCCGTTGTAATTTACGTCAGCATCATCAAGTTGACAAAGAACTCTTTTCCAACGTTTGCATTGAAATCTCCCAAAAGGATCGTGGATTCCTTAGTTTTAACCCTTCGCAAGACATCAAAACCATGTTTACTGATTACTGATGTTGCACCAATCCAATAAAATGTTTCGATGCCACCTCAATGTAACGATTTTCTCAAATTTGCCGATAGATTTCTTGCTTATCTCACATGTGGAGAGTAGTTACTTCTCTCATATTGGTTGGAATTTAGCCACTCGATTGCGAAAATATAGTCGGGCCTTTAAAACTAACATAAAGCTTGCATTTGCTTTACGTGCACAGAAGAGGTGATAGTGTTGCAGTCAGACTGCGTCGCCAGGAAACCCGAAATTTAACAGAAAAAACGTTCAGCCACCCAAGATTTCACGTAGGGATAGATATCACCCGCCGAGACAGTGGCGTAGCCAGCCGAAAAATTTGGGGGGGCAAAAAATTTGGTGTGGGCCAAAATGTTTGATTTTAGGCGAATAACGCTATTTTGCTTAGAAAAACGCCTCTCAAAGCACAAAATAGCCATGTTTTCTAAAAATTTTTTTGGGGGGAATGGCCCCTTTGGCACCACCTGGCTACGCCTATGCGCCGAGATCACTCTTACTGCTTCTTCACCTTACTCTTATATAGGGTAGGTTTTGAACGGACTTTCAGTTTGTTGTTACTTTACATATGTCTTACTGATTTTGTTTGCCGCGACCGTCACAATAAACAGAAATGTCACGACATTTTGAAAAGAGAGACATAAGGTTTTGATACCACACAAAATGGAAGAAACAACATCTACATGCAGCAGCTGTAACACATCGCCTGAATGCGGCAACAGTCATTGGCAAACCATGCTGCGTTGTCACGAAAACGTAGTATTGTTGGCTGTCAGGAACACTTAAGACAGAAAAAGCAGTGTTGGAACCACAAGTGCAAATTAGATATTCTCTGTGGAAATGGCGATCAAGCTGCAAATTCAACCGCTCAACTCAAGCAAATGTTTTAAGAAGTTGGATGGGGAAAACTACACCACGTGAAAGGACTCCCATTTTTTTAAAAAGTTAAAACAATGCACACATTTCCAAACCAGCCAAAGTTTGGAGCAACGATAAACGATGCAGTCAGGGACGCCGGAACGTCGGTAGGGCAGGGGGGGAAGACAAAAAGTTGAGGACAATATAAACTTACGAAAAACAAAAAAATCGTTACCAATTATCAGGTCCGTAGGCCAACTAGGTGGGGTGCGTAAGCTAACAGGGCTTAGTCAGCCCTGAAAAAATTTTTGCCCTTACCTGGAAAAATGTGTTGGATATAGTTTAAAAAATGGCCCCTCTCAGTAAACTTTTCGCTTCCCCTCGTGTCCCAATCTGGTTAGGGTCTGCCAGATATGCTTGCTACAGTTCAACAACAACGTTGACTTCAAAAATAATAAAACAAACGGTAGACAACTTGTTTCGATTCGATCTTGATAAGTCATAAAGTTACCTATGAAAAGACACCTTTCCCCCGTTGTCCCTCGTTTGAAAGGTTAGGGATTCAATGCCACTGCTCTCCGACGTCCCTACTTGCCGCTATCAACAGTCACTGTCTCGCTACATTACCTGACAAGATGTCGCGTTCAAGAGTCACATGCGACAAAACGCCTAATATCGTAACTTGAAGTGAGCATTTGAAGATTTGTTGCCATGCTATTATTACACGATAAAGACCAACAGTAAAACAATCCGCTCGCAAGTTTGGCAACTTGCCCCTGCAGGCAGTAGAGTAGCCAGCCCAAAAATTTGGAGGGCCAAAAAATTTGGTGGGGGCCAAAATATTTGATTTTAGGCGAATAACACTATTTTGTTTGTGATGCCACTCTCAAAGCACAAATGACTATATGTTCTAAAAATTTGAGGGGGTACATGGCCCCTAGGACCCCTGGCTACGCCTATGTCTGCAGGCAAAGGAGCGGACATGAGTGAACTGCAAGCTCAGCACTGTATGACACCAAAACAGTGAACCTGGCTCTTGCGCAGTTTGAGTGTCGTACCGGAAAATAGACTGTTATTGCAAGAAATAAATCAATTAATCGGAATTGCGCTGCTGACGTCAAATTTTCTAGAAAGTTTTAGTTCTTAGTCCCGATTTCCAGAGAGGGGTAAATGCCCGTTTTGACCCCGGGGCAGATCCAGCCAATAAGGTCAAGGGGGCGGTTTCAGTAATATTTGTTAGTCAAGCCTCATTACGGGTTCACTACTTCAAGATGAAGTAAATTTCACAACACTTCTGTGAAAAAACAATGCATTTAGGGGAGAGCGATCGCCTTGGTTTTACGAGGAGCAATCGCCTCAATCGCCCCTTCGGGATTCGCCCCTGTTTTGACGCCCCTGCGGACGCCCGTGGCTTTGACGTACCACGAGTTCAAAACTGTTTGCTTGAGTTCAGTGTAAAAGCACACCCATAGTCATGATAGTCATTCTTTACGCATTTACATGTTTAGCAACAATGTTGGCCTCAAAAATATTAACAGAAGGTATAGAAAACCATCCTGAATTTTAGGTGTGCGCGAATAGCTGCAATAAATTTGTTTCAAATTGATCTTGATAAATCATGAAATTACTTACGATACTGGTATGTAAGGGCACCTGTGCCCCCGTTTCCCCCCCTTTCAAACGGATGGGGGGGCAGTGACACCGTAATGCACCCCCCGTTCCGGCGTCCCTGTATGCAGTGGCGGATCCAGGGGGGACAGTTTGGGAGGTGCCCAGATAAAATGGCGCCCCTTTTTGGTGCCTATCGAAGTAGAAACAGAGGCACAAAATACTCTAAACTAAACAATGTTCAAGATTTACCGGTATGTGACGGACTTTGACCCAGCGTCTTACCGATTAAAATCAACACTGCCATTGTTTCGTAATAATACTGCTACCTTATTTCTTTTCCGCTTGAGAAATTGCCCAGCGTTCAGCATCAGCATTCACAAATGCGATCTCTTTTTCTAGCACAGTTCTGGACTTGCTGGTGGGCTATGCAAAATTGGTCTGTTTTTGTTACATGCTCATTTTTAAATGCCTGGTGGCAGCCTTGAAGGGAAAAACAGTGGTGAAGATACAAAGGGAAAATCAGTGGTGGAGATGCAATGAATATGCGTTCCTATTTTGCGTCAGGAAAACGTAAAACTGACGCAAGATTTTAGAAGCCTGTAAAGCGAAAATGATGCACCTATTTGATGCACATATTGCAAAAACCAGTTTCAGGTCTGCTACCAGTGCAGTCCGTGAGTCCGCAGTACGTCTGCATCTTAGTTTGCAACACCAAGGTGAGTGGATGAACTTCTTGTCGGAACTAATGCCCAGATAGAACCTTATTGTAGCGTGTGAAAGGCTATAGCAACATTTGTACGTTAGCAAACAACTTGCCGATATCTGACAAAAAGGCATTGAGCGTCCCTAGTTTTTTCGGCCGTAGACCGAATTATTTTTAAATAACCGAAAAATATTAAGTCAATTCGGTCATAACCTCCGCAAAGGGAGGCTGGTGAATACTGTTACGACGAGTTCTAATACTATTACCGGACAAATGACTGAAATATCTTAGTGAAAAAAAAAACAAGAGCGCGTTCCAGTAGCTCAAGGAATTATGACGTGACAATGCAATGCTGCGAAACGTCACTCCGCCAACGGGGACGCTCGACAGCGTAGCATTAAACCACTAGGTGGTAGCACGACGGGCCTCAAGAAACCACGGTACTCAGGGGTCAGCTCGTAACGCAGAAACCTCGGCAAAATACCAATTATCTGCAGCTTGGTGGAATGAATAATCGGCTGTACGCGGTCATAACAATTTTTGCTCAACGGTTCAATATTTGCAGTTGGAAATATGAGAGGGAGCACGGAGCCTTTCGGGCTAGGTGGTTTGTCTTGATCCTTTTGTTGGAAGTGCAAATCCGTAGACAGCTCACGCCAGCCACGAAAAGACAAATTTGGCATGGTTAGCGAAATATGCAACCGAAAGCAAAATCCGTAGATTATTGGCTAGATCAGAGGTTCTCAAACTGGAGTACATGTACCCCCAGGGGTACATTTGCCTATCTGATGGTGTATATTTTTTGCACAGCCGCAACAAGTTAGATTTGAGACACAAAAATGGAGTCTACCTTTATAGTTCTAAAATTCTAAAACTTCTATTAAAAATCTAGTAGATTTTTTTATTTTACACACCCTTTTTGTCATAAGATATTGTAGGGGTAGATGCTTATCTGTCGAAATAATAAAGGGATGCGTATTCAGAGAAAGTTTGGGAACTCCTGGACTAGATCATTCCGCGTAAATCACATAAATTTGAGCAGAGAAGCAGAAAAACAATGAAAATTTTAACTTTTTTACTGCATGGTAACTATGGTGTTGGCTAAGATTAATGGTTTTAAATTGGTTATAGGCTGACTCTCACCTGTATTTGCTGGCCTGGATAGAAGCAGATCCATCGCCAGATCAACAGAAATGGGGTGGCTTTAAGCTTGTTTGAGGGGTTCATAGTTGTGTACAAAAAATTGGAAATTGACTTCATCAGGGAGACTAAAGATTGAGTGTGGAGGTATTCACTGTGAAGTTGATGGTCTCAGCTCTCCTGCCTCTACTTCTTTTGAATAGTGTCACACCTTTTCTTCATAATCTGGACTAGTGAGATTGTTGTTTTTCTTCACATCAGCAGTCCAATGTCCAAATATGTGAAACAGTATTAAACACTTGATCGAAATTCTACTTATTAGTGGCGTTAAGTGTTTTTTAGGGCAATATGAATTCAGGCCCAGTGTAAACATATCATCCGATTACGAGATCGTTTTTCACCGTAGCCAGCTGAGCTACTTTAATGTCAATTCAAAATGCCTTTCATTTTTTTTGTTCTGGAATTGTCGCTTCAGCAATAAATATGCTTTCCATGTGCATGTAACTGCAGAAGTTTCATCTGGAACTGCGATCGTCATTTCGCTAGTTATCAGGCTCGTAGCTTCGAGATTGAGTTGTCACTTCTTAGCGCAAGAAGAACCATTCTACTTCTAAGTAGTAAGGAATATATTTCATACATTGTGTTTTTCTGGTATGCCGATATCCCAAACAGAGTCAAACACTAGCACGCAGCAATATGCCTTAGGGCAGTGGTTCTCAATCCCCGGGCCACGAACCGGTTCCCAGCAGCGAAATTATGAAATGTATGAAGTATACTGGTGGTGACACTACTCGCTTTCTGGGTATGTGATTGGTCAATTCCCATGGAAGCACTACGAGAGTACTCCCGGAGCGCGGGAAAATTGCCAAACGTTGACCGGTCTGCGGTTACAAAAGGGTTGGAGACCACTGCTTTAATGTATATCTTTCAAACACTTACTGTAGATAAAAAATGATTGTTTGTGATACCCACAGCCTTCTCAATATGTGTAGCTTGTGAAAAATGGAACCTATCTTTTTGGACACTGCAACCTTTTTGTGAATTAATGATACAAGGCGATTTTAAACTGTGCTGTTTCCCTGAAAGATCACACAGTTTGACCAACAAAAATAGCCATTTTCTTGACATATAAAAGGCAACAACTTTTTTGTGATACTCAACGATAAGATTGCCACAGGGAAGCTGGCGTATTTAAACAAGTGAAGACTTTTTGGCACCCCCTTATTTGGCTTCCCCCCAAAGGCCTGGTCTGGATGCGCCACTGAAACAATGTATGTGTGATGATGATCCTTTCATTAAAAAAAGTATACAACGCTTGTTTAATCAGAAATCACAAACTGAAAATGTGAAAGTTGCGTATTGTTTGAAACATTTTGAAATTCTCGGCTCGCTAGGTATTCACAAATAACTTGGCATTTACCTTTTTGCCTGCCTGCCGTATAGAAGAAAGAAACTTTTTTGCATTCGTGTTTTTGTCACTTCCTCCGGCGAAAGCTTCGCCACTGAACGAATTTAGCAGCAGTGCCAGAAAGAGATTGAGAACCTGCAAAAGCAGAAGACGCTAATCACTGCAACAACAAATGATAGAATCCTCCAACTATTTTTGCGGAGAAGACTTAAAACTATCGCAGACACACATTTGTTCTGAACTACAAATAAAAAAAAATATGTAAGAGAACTGGGGGAAAAAACGGTGGCACATTTCAATTTGTTTATTTGCACTGGTGCCATTGCAGGAAAGATTAGAGCCACAGTCTACCATAGGCGCTTCCCCAATACTTTTTTAGTTTGATGAAACCGTTAGAACAGGGAACACGTCAACACCCTTTTGAATAGACGTGCAGCAACAACAACATCAAAACAGATATAAAAAAACGCTGTACGCAATTGAGCTGAGTCACAAAAGAAGCAAGTGATGACACGCGTAAACAACAAATAAGTATAAACAGAAATGTTGAGGGAGAAGTAGAAAAAACGGAAGCCCTGTTCCAGGTGCTTCATGCTGCAAGTAGTTTTGGCTCTTTGGAATATGTAAGGCATACTGTGTCTTGGGCAAAAATGTATGTACTTTTTTGTTTGACTGTCGATCAGTGTTGTTAATCAAATTAATCCCTAGCTGCGGTGGTATGGTACGCGATGATTATGACATATTCCTTCGGGGCTCAATCTCATTTTGGTTGGGGCTAAGTTAGGCTTATCCTATCCACCCCAGTCTTTTGTTTAGCTAAATCAATAAAATTACAAAGCTACATATGACCAAAATATCTTGTCGAAAGTGTGTTGAAACCTAAAAAGTGCAACAGCTAAATGAGGCTCAGTTCAAGCTTTACCTAAGGCTGAGTAATTAGCAAACATTTAGCTTAGTGTGACGTTATCTTTTATCTAACCTATGAAATAAGTATAATCGAATGAAAGCGTAGTGCTTCTCCCTACAGTTCTATATAGAATTATCTGGCAGTCTGTTACCAAATGTAAAATTTTATTTTGAGTTTTTGGCTCATAAAAATTTTGTAGAGGGAGTCAATTATCTTACCCCTAATAATAACTCAGGTCAAGTAGTAACAATTACAGGCTCTAGCTTTGCAGCCGGCTGTTTGAGGAATCTCCTGCTTGCAATGATTCAAGCTTGTACTTATCATTAAGTAATAATTGCAAAGCCACAGTTTCCTTACGCAATAAATTGCGATCGATTCGCTTGGTGTGGTCACTGCTGTGGCTTTACAATCAGGTCAAGTAGGTTAACTATATGTGTCCTTTTTCAGAAGGTGTTCATATTACCATTATTGAAAGGGCAGTAATGGTTTTGATCTTTTTTCCGTAGGTAAGCTAGTACATGGTCACAGGGATTAGTAAAAGAACACACAAGTAAACAAAAATGCTCAATTGTAACAGATTCTGAGAAAAGCGTTACTTGGTACGTGCAGACAAAACTGCAAAGGACAAGCACTGAAACAAGACACCAGTAACTACTTGAAATGCAATCGCTCAGCATTCATAAACGTTACACAGTGGGAGCAAAATGAAGAATTGTTAAAAACAATAGAGATCTAAAGTGAGCGCAGCCCCGTATAGCCAGGTTTTATGGTTTGGTGGGGCAAAATACATTTTTAGGAGGCAAGATTTTTGTTTTTATTATATGTTTAAAATAAATTTTTCTAGGCACAACAAAATTGGGGGCACTGCTTTCGAATCCCCCCCTCTTGGCTACGGGCCTGTGTGAGCCAATAAAACAGTAAATGAAAATGCTTATCGGTTTACAAATGTTTGCAGATTGTTTTATTAAGCCAAAAAGTGTCTTGACGAAATGTGCAACTTGATGCTGTCGAACACTTACATTTTCGGTAATTTAAAGCTAAGTTTGCTAGGCGTTATTTAAAATCAGTACCAAACTCTGCGCACCTGTTTCACAATAGGCAGGCTTACATTGGCAAGCAATAGGCACAAAACAGTATTTTTTATTGCAGTTGTACACCTGGCAAAACAAAAGTGCCTCTGAAGCTGTTTGTCATTGTCATTCTTCAGTTAGGTTAGGCATGATACAGTAAGTTACACCACGATGTCTGCCTCATTCAACGAACTCAGCTCGTACGGCATTCGGAGAAACTTCTGGTGGTTAGGCTGCGTATATTTTTAAGGAGGAAAAACTGCGCCAAATACTTTTTGCAGTTACAATCTCGGCCATCATCTCCCTTTTTCAACCTCGGTTTATTTATTTCTTTTGGAAACTTAGAATTCTTGTCAATTTGTTTAAACAGCGGTTCCAAGGTTCCCAACCGTGGGTTACTGGACCCCCGGGGATCCGAAACAGATTTCGGGAGTCCAAAATGCGATTTTCGAGGGTGAGAGTTTGTATGTTCTTGGAATACTTTTTTGCAAAAGAACCGATATTTATCTAAGCTTGCAAGTGCAATTACTCAAATTAACATTATCCAGCCTAACTTTTCCAGCTAACGTTACTAATTTAACAATTTAAATTGCTAAATGCGTGCTTTGGTATTTCTGGTTCACGCTGTGGATATCACGCAGAAGATGGCCAGTGGTGCGGTTGTAACTTGTAAGCACATTGTGAGGTTTAAATGTGTATGGTGCAAATACGGCGAGATTAATATCTGATGCTACAGAACTCGAAAGTTGGTGTTCAACCAAGCAAAGCTAACAGAAATTGTGTACAGTTCATTCAAGAGTCCTTTGCACCAACATATTTGTGCGAATCTGGATTGTACTCTCTACTTCATTTGAAAAGCCAGTATCAGAACAATTTGAAACCCCAACACGATTTCCACGTGGCTCTGGTCGATTAATTATTTGCTAAGGTATGAGCGGGTTATTTCAAAGAAGCAGCAGCAAAAAGTCATTAAGTTTGTATCTGAGCAGCAAGGTATGAAAGTTAAACACTACGACTGAGTGTTTTCTCTCGTGTTTGCAGCAGACCTATGTACCGCGATTAGTGATTTGAAAAATGTAGATACTGCAAAATCTGACTCTTGTGATTTCTAGGCTTTTTTTAAACGAGGGGCTGCGAGAGTCGCTTTGTTTATATGAAAGGGGTGCCAGCTTTGAAAAAGGTTGGGAACCCATGGTTGAAACTTTAAACCAAGCTTAGAGTTTCTTAAATACGTTTTAAAAACAAATGCTTCAGCTGGATCGCTACTGCAAATACGAGAAACAATAATCGAACAATTATTTTCGTGTCAGAAGAGTCCACAGAAATCATGCTTAGCACAATCACCAAGCAAACAGACTGATGTTAGGTACATGATACAAGCAAACATCAGCGCAAGATACAAACAGCAACCACTAAAGGAAGTCACACTTACAATCAAATTTCCGACGAGCACGGAGCCAACAAAAATAAAGAGACAGACGGGAATGAGCCCCGGAGAGCCAGCTTCTTTGACGGAATGCATGCAACTCCACATACTTTGTATCCATTCACCGCACTGAATGCGGAAAACAATCAAAAAAGCATGGGGAAAATCGTTCATATGCCATCGCAACGGTATGCCCTAGAGAACAGTAAAAACGCAGACATTCTGAACTCTTGCTGGTAAAAAAAATACAAACAAGATGCAGAGGGCGCATCAACGCTGCACTGTCAGTAACGTGATTATGGGATGTACAGTAGCTGCAATGGCATGACGTTTTCACTGCAACAGAACTTTATATATGCTGAGTTCCCAAAAACAATGCAAAACTGCGATGTGATATTCATCTTTCTCGAGCTCTGTCTTTGTACGCAGACATCTTTTGCAACAAGTTGTGTTTATGTAAGTTCGTTACCGGTAATCAGCCCTGCAGTATTTTATATTGCTTTCAAGATGCTTGACACTGCATATTCAGCGTTTCTACAGGAAATGTCTCATTTTCAATTGGTACAGTTTACTAAGTTACGCGTAGCACATATTGCTTTTACATCAGCTAAACTAATAACTGAAACGCCAAAAGTGGAACAGATGCTTGAGTTAGGACATTGTTCTACAAACAAATCATTGTGATTTTCACACTAAACCAGTTGTTCTTAACCTTTACAAACACGCCGAACCCTTACGTGGCTTCCCAAGCTTTTGTCGAACCCCATTTTTGCCCAACATAGGAGAAAGTAAAAATGGGTTGCATGTTTCAGATGACCTTCGTCGAACCCCTGAAATGGCTCCGTCAAACCCTAAGGGTTCAATCAAACCCAGGTTGAGAACCACCGCACTAAAAAATGTCGTTTTTAAAGAATTAGAAGCAAGCAAGTTTTCATTTCTTGCTCTGTAGTTAGAACGTTGTTTCAATCACAACTGTATTGCGGTGCAATATCTGGTTACAGGTTTAAATCCCCACTTTCCAAACCGTTTCTCGACTCATGGAAACAGACGTAATCTAAGATGAAATTTTGGCAATGCTATCAAACGTATCTACATCAGTAAAAACAATATACACACTATAAGTACAACATTTGTCCACGAATTACGAAAAAACAGATTCGTTCACATTTATTCTAAATCATTCGGATGACAGCCGTTGTGCCTCGAAGGAAAATATTCGTCTATTTCGAATTGTTGAAAAATAAACGGTATTTGTCAAGGACAATTGTGACCCAACAGAGCAGCTTTATGTCTGTGGCCGTGCGTTCACGAGTCAGTAGTTATAGCTATGCAAAAAAACTATAGCAGTGTAGAATGTGTGCTGCTACTGGACTATTACGAACGCACGATGCTGCATCGTCAGTAGTTGGTTATTTCACCAGCGCAAGAGTTTATGTACAAAATTTATGGAAACGTCGCTTTCCAAAATCTTCGAAAAACAAGTCTGACGTAGAACTGCAAGAACAAAGTGAGGAAATAAGTGCATCTTCATCCAGCAGTTGGTCAGACCAAGACAATGACGTTAAAAGGTAAGTCACATTCAGCAAACTTAACAATGATGGAGCCGGAGTGTTCGTGCCTGGAAAGCAATACATGTACTGGATATCATTTAAAGGTAGAAGAAAGCCACTGGTATCGTTTGGCATGACTCGTCCGTTGTCTTATAGGTCTACCCTGGTGACAACCAATAAAACCCTCTCGGTTCCGGTAGTAGTTTTTAGCTGTAATGATCAGGCACGGACATCACTACCACAAAAAACTAAAATGTATGAAGCAAATTCACAACACTCATGTTATTCTCTGTGTTATCTTGCATTTCTTTACTCTTGTCTCAACTGCAATACGAGTAGAAGTCCTTGTTTCGCATTGGTGCAGACATGTGCAATGTTAATATAATACATCAGTTAGTCGATTGCTGTGATTTGTCTGTCATACTGTAGTAGAACGGCACAAATTTTTGAAACAAGGCTGCGAAGCCGTCGTAAAAATGTCACAGCTCCGGCTCCTGAACTTTTCTTTTCATGAACATGGCTCCGGCTCCAGCTCCGGAGCTCTTGGTTTTCATGAGCGTAGCTCCGGTTTCGGCGTTCTCTTTTCGTCATAACATGGCTCCGGCTTCTGTTCGTTTTTACACATTAATATTTTCGATCGTTTTGGTGGTGGGCGTCGGAAGGATTTTTCCAGGGGGGCACTAGCGGATTTTTTCAGAGGTAGCCATAAAGATTTTTTCAGGAGGGGCATAAGTTGTGAAATTTCATTTTCACTTCTCGAAACTAAGAAAACCTTTTTTGTTAGAAATGTTATAGGAAAATGTCAAATTTCAAAATCCAGGGGGGCAATGCCCCCTGCTCCCCCTCTAACGCCCATGGTCTTGGACTGGTGTGCCTCAAGTTGACTGGAAAATGAAATATATATAGTACAGAAAACTAAAAGAATATAGCAACTTATTTAATTGCGTAGGTTAATCTGGTACTTTTTTACAATCAACGCTCTTACCATGAGAAAATTATTTGCGAAAAAACAATAATCCCAGGCTTAGACGATTCAGAGAACAGTTACTAGCAGAAAAGTTACTCAAGTTGATGGGAACATAAACACATCCGGGAAAGGCAGTCACTGGTTTTGCTGGTAATGCCCGGCAACCTTTTGTTATTTCTTGCGACCGGAATCAAGAAAATGTCTGTTTGGAAAACTACATTTGCGTCCAATCATTTTGACACAGTCCAGTCCCAATCGACCAAGTGTTTTGCACTCGCTGCATGCTTTGACTTTTGCACTCTTGGCTATGCCAGCTAACGACTCTGCCCAGGCAAACTATGCAAATAGAGCAAAACACGTGGTCGATTATTTCTCTCGTGTGGTTTTTCTAAAGTGCACACAATTGCATTAACACAAATGACAAGATGTGTTTGAAAGCCGTTTATTGGAAGACATAGTATGGCTTCTAGCAAGAAATTCACCTTTGGCATTCTTAAAATAGCTGAAAACATCTGATTTTTTATCTTTTGCACTAATAATAAGCAGTGGTGAATGGCAAAGTGAAGCACAATTTAACCTGCAAATCTTTTGAGAAAATGAGAGTGGCTACCGTGCTGAAAACATAAAATTTGTTTACACAGATGAAAACCTCAACAAAAGTCCACATTTGTTTACGTTGCATTTTATACCCTCCTGTAAATGTACTGCCATGCAAAGCAATGCTGGTTCGCTACCAATTAATTACAACTTTCATGTTATGCTGGTGCTAGTAAATGTAATGGTTTCTAATGAACTTTGCCAGTAATCCAGTAAACCTTGCTAGTAAGCCCAAGGATTTCTAATAAAAATTCCTACTTTACAATGGCGTGCCGTGCATTTCACGCTTAGGCCTAGAATGATATCCTATCTGAATCATACTCTCTGCTAACAACATGATTACACAGCTGCAAAAGCTATGGATATTATATACCTGCTGATTATAGCTCAGTTCTTTTTAGATCGCTACACTACTACAGATCCGGTTTGATAATTCTGACTAGTAAGTAAAATGTTGTGGTAAATTACTTTTCTCTTACTTCTACAACTAACATCACGCCTGTCCAGCTACGATGCCACAGCCTTGGCGATGATTAAACCAAGGAAACACACAAGACTCGCAGATCGGTTTGGTGTCATAACCATAAGCGCACGAGGCGGGGGATCGGGGAGGGCGGCCGCCCCACCCCGGGCTTGAAAATTTTCAGTGCGAACTCTGTTTTCATGGCAAGCGCTAGTTGCTCAAAAATCCGGAACGATTAAAAATATTTCAATAAAGTGAAAATTTTCAGGGCAAACTCTGTTTTCAGGGCAAGCGCATGTTGCTCAAAAATCCTGAATGATAAAAAATATATATTCAACACAGTGAAAAATTTCAGGGCAACTCTGTTTTTCAGGGCAAGCGCAAGTTGCTCAAAAATCCTGAATGTAAAAAGTATATTCAATACAGTGAAAAATTTCTGGGCAACTCTGTTTTTCAGGCAAACGCAAAGTTGTTCAAAATTCCTGAATGGTAAAAAATATATTCAATACAGTGAAAAATTTCAGGGCAACTCTGTTTTTTCAGGGCAAGCGCAAGTTGCTCAAAAATCGTGAACGGTGAAA